>Ga0315330_10001069_pt1 | contig 18232 bp, 22 predicted proteins | sample M140m34915metaG_FD_203453 | JGI IMG/M metagenome (GOLD analysis project Ga0315330, IMG submission 203453) | Ammonia-oxidizing marine archaeal communities from Monterey Bay, California, United States - M1 40m 34915 | ecosystem: Environmental > Aquatic > Marine > Intertidal zone | place: USA...
ACCGACAGCAATTTGTATATTTGGGAGTTACCGATATGGGCCAAAACAGTGCCCTACACACGTACCAAAACAGTGTGTATATATACCCCGGCGGGTAGTACCCTTATTCTATATGTGGATTCACGAAATGTCAAGCCCGAAAATTTTTTTACTTGACAATTATTTGACACATACACATAATATGGGTGTAGGTTCGCTCACAAATTAGCGCATCTCGCCACCTTCACTGTTTTTCACACGGGAATGACGGCTTTCGGTGGGCCATAGCCTACACCTTTCACTGATTTGGTACGAATTATGAACCTTTTGCCGCAACAAAAGCAAAAAGAGCGGGAACTTACGCCACAACAGCGTCAGTTTCTTGACATTCTGTTTGAAAATGGCGGAAATGTAACCGCTGCAGCCGTAGATGCGGGCTATTCCCGTGGTTCTGCAGGCTGGTTACGCAAAAACCTAGCCAAAGAGATAGTCGAACGTACACGAGACGTACTGTCTGTGAACGCTATGAAGGCTGCTACGCGGCTAATCAGTACGATTGACAACCCTATGCCCGAACGAGGTGATGATCTGCGCTTGAAAGCAGCGGAATCGCTCTTAAATAGGGTTGGAGTCAAAGCACCGGAAGAAATAAACCACAATGTAACCGCTATACACGGCGTGGTATTGCTTCCCCCTAAGAATGAAGTAGTCATAGATGGCTGAAGAAGCCCCTAAGAAGCGCGGACGACCTAAGAAAGACCCGAATGCGCCAAAAGCCACATATCACTTGTCTACGAAGGAACGTGCAAGACGTGCAACGCAGAAGCGTCTCACTGCTGCCAAGAAAAGAGCAGCCAAAACGTCACAAGCTGCAGTGGATAGAAAACAGTATGCGAAAGAACTTGAAAAGACTGCGAGTAAAGTTGAGAAAGCGCTGCAGGGCACTGATTCTGCCACAGTCGATCTTGGGGATTTGGATGGTCTACCAAGCGCAGTCAGCGATCTTGTTGGAGAGAGTGAAGTTGTATTTCAGCCGAATGACGGCCCTCAGACAGACTTTCTTAGCGCGAGTGAAAGAGACGTTCTCTACGGTGGCGCTGCCGGGGGTGGTAAATCTTTCGCTCTCTTGGCCGATCCTCTGCGCTTCTGTCACAACCCTAATCATCGTGGGCTTCTTCTTAGGCGTACTCTCGACGAACTGACCGAACTGATCGACAAGTCTCGCCAACTATATGTCAAGGCGTTTCCGGGTGCGAAGTTTCGCGAGTCGAAGTCAACGTGGGTATTCCCGTCCGGTGCAACGATTTGGTTTACGTATCTAGATAGAGACAAAGACGTCACTCGTTTCCAAGGACAGGCGTTCAACTGGATTGGCATAGATGAGATTACGCAGTATCCTACACCCTACGTTTGGGACTATCTGCGTTCTCGCCTTCGTTCTACTGATAGTGAACTCCAGCAACACTTGTACATGCGCTGCACAGCCAACCCCGGAGGAGTGGGTGGTTGGTGGGTCAAGAAGACCTATATCGATGACATCGAACCAAACAAGCCTTTTCCTGCCTTCGATATAGAAACGCAAAGAGAATACCTGTGGCCCCCCGGTCACGAAAAAGCAGGCCAGCCGCTCTTCCTCCGTAAATTTGTTCCAGCGCGGTTGACCGACAATCCCTATCTGTTAGCAGACGGCCAGTACGAGGCCATGCTCAGATCGCTCCCGGAAGTTGAACGGAAGAGACTTCTTGAAGGGGATTGGGACGTGGCGGAGGGAGCGGCCTTCCCCGAATTCTCAAGAGTACGGCACGTGGTCGAGCCTTTCGACTTACCAACCAACTGGCCGCGCATCCGCGCAGCGGATTATGGCTACGCTGCACCGTCCTGTGTACTGTGGGGCGCAATCGATTGGGATAATAATATTTGGGTATACAGGGAATTATATCAAAATCACTTGACAGCAGAGGAACTGGCTGATAAAATATTAGAAGCAGAACAACTTGATCCCAGCCCCCACTACACTGTTTTGGATTCGTCTTGCTGGAATAAGACAGGATTTGGTCCTTCTATAGCAGAGACGATGATGCGGTCCGGCGTACGATGGACGCCCTCTGATCGTAACAGACTACAAGGAAAGATGGAAATACACAGACGCCTTGCTAATGATCCGTACACGGAAGAGCCAAGGCTTCGTTTATTTTCCTCTTGTCAAAATATAGTAAAACAACTTGCCGGTATCCCCCTGTCTAAAACAAACAGTGAGGATGTTGATACTAAGGCAGAAGATCATGCGTACGACGCTCTTCGGTATATGCTTATGACACGAATGAGCGGGTACGCTTCTATACATAAACAACTAGGTTCTATTAAGAATCAAGTCTATCAAATACAAGATGCGACATTTGGGTACTGATGGCCACCAAAACTCCTCCTAAAAAACAGACTGGTCCTACCTACGCAGCAGAACGTGTGGCTGTTACGGAGGAGTTGTTCACACAGAAGATGGCTGACAAGAGCATCACTGTTCGTGAAGCCTTGTCCTACATTGCGGATACGGCACTCGCATCTACGCGACCCACAGAAGCAGACAAAGGCAATTTTAACAGAACTGTCAATCTAATTGGTCAACTTGCGGAAGAGGGTGTTGATGTTGATGCCCCTTATTTTCAAGTATACACAACCAAAGAATTCAATACAGCCCTAGACCCTATCGAAAGTAAGGCCGGTATAAATCGGTGGGGGCCGTGGATTTGGTTCGAAACACGTCTAGAAACAAATTCTAAGCTGCTAGAGACTCCTATCAATGTTCAACAGTTGGGCGGTACGGGCGGCATTGCCCGCGTCAAGTACAAGTTGGCGGGTGTTCAGTCACGTGGTGGTGATCCCATGCGGGGAACCATTTTTTCCGAAGACTTAGACAAGATTTACGACGAAGCTTTGAACGTAGAGTCGTATGAGGTCTTTGACAATGGTGTAGGGACAAAGAAAGAAGTCGTAGTAGACCCGGACGCACGGGCTTATTTGTACTACGAAAAGTACACAGGACAGCGACTAGAATCGAATATCGGAGCGGACGGCATTAAGATCAGTGACGTCACTTTCGGACAAGATGATAACGGCAACTTGATTGCAGAGATTGCCGGAAAACAGGTAGGAAACAAGACCCGTCCCGAAGTAACTTACACTGGTGAGTTTGCTGAATTTCTAAAAGCACACCACGACAAGCAGGTGGCTAATCTCAAGCCGGGGGAAGTAACGTCAGAGACGAATCTCTTTCGTGCCAATAAGACTAAGGTTAACAAGCTTTGGACGGATCGTATTCAGCCCCTGTTGGAAGAGCGTTTTCCGGATCAGCTACCCGCAAAGAAGGGCGGCACCCACTCCGTAATTCGTAAGATTCTTGCCCGTCAGCTTCTCAGAGAGTTTAGGGTTGACAGAGGCGCTGTCAAATCGTGGATGGGTCACGCGGGCGTAGGCATAGATGATGCAGGCGATATCCTAGAGGAACACTACACGGGTGCCGTTCCCGACGAGCGTGTCGGTCCTCTCAGTAACTTGCTAATTCACAAACACGCAAAGAACATGGGCGCAGATACTGTCAACGCCCTGTTTATTATGAACAGACTCGACGTCCCTCGCATGACAAGCCCGGACGAAAGTACCCGCGTCATTTATAAGACGCCGGAAAAAGTCGATAATTTAGCGACAGGAAACATCACTAATTTTGTAAGAGAGCCTAGCGCACAAGAATTATCAACCGTTGACACACTGTCTCGCAATACACAGTTAACGGTTGAAATTGAAAACGAAGAACTGCAAAAACGCTTAGATGATATTAAGACAGAGCGGCTGACTGCAAAGGTAGACAACAGTCCCGAAGCAATTCAACGTGCAAGGGACAACGTGCGGGCAAAGCAAGAACTTAGAGATGCGGCAGCAGATGAAGCGGCCTTACTCAAAAAAGAAAAAGAGGCTGCGGCGGCGACTGAAGCACTGCCGGTGATGAATGATAAACTTGTTAAACAGTTAAAAGATATTGGCATTGCGGTAGGAACTGGCGTAGCGACAGTTGCATCTACGGTAGCAAAATCTGCCCCGGTAGTATCGGCAGCATTTATTCCGGACCGTATTGAAGAATTACAAACTCGCTACGACATGTCCCAAGAAGAGGCGACAGCTATGGCAGGAGTAGAAGAAGTCTCTCCTGTAGGAGTCGCAATGGCCGCTAAAGAAGTGACAGAAGACGTAGGAATGGCTGCTGTTGGTCAAGTTATCAGCGGAGCAGAGGCGGGTCTTGAGAGCCAATATGGCATCAAGGGATCACTAACAGACGAGAGCCTAGAGGATATCATAACTAGGCTTGTGACCGGTGGTAGAGATACTAGCGGATTTATGAGATAGAGGGAGAACAGTCAAATGACAAATTTGAACATGGGCGAAGCATACATCATGAATTCGGACAAGACGTCCGTAGACGATCAGATGGGTGCTGATAAGCTGTACCGTGAGGGGCTTGAGTTTGATACCAAGACCGCACAGGGTGTTCTGACGGAAGACATGCCTAAAAAAGCTACTAAGGCAGGCGTCGATCCAGCAGTCATGAATATGGCCGAACAACGCGACTACTAAGGAAACGGTATGTCTGATAATTTCTTAGAGCCATCCGAAGACTCGTCTGTACCTATTATAAACCCGTCAGAACAGATGCCGGGATTGTCAGGGTACATACGGGCTAAATTTGAGGATGCAGAAAACGGCAGGTATGTCTACGAGCAGCGATGGCTACAGGCATACAAGAATTTTAGAGGAATCTACGATTCAACAACACAGTACCGTGATTCTGAACGCTCTAAGGTATTTATCAAAATAACAAAGACCAAGGTGCTTGCTGCCTACGGTCAGATTGTTGACATCCTATTCGCCAATAAGAAGTTTCCTCTTGTTGTAGAGTCTACGCCTGTACCGGAGGGTATTGAGGAGTTTGCACATATGCGAACCCCTGCAGATGACGCCATGCAGCAGGAGCAATCTGATCCCTACGGTTTTCCGGGAGATGGCAGGGAAATGCCGCCGGGTTCTACCGCTGCGGCCCAGCCACATGTACTGGGGTCGTACGGCAAAGAGTTTGGGGATTCCATACTTGCCGGAAAAGCGAAGGTGGGAGAGCCACAGTTTGAGCCTGCCAAAGAACAGGCGCGGATGCTTGAAAAACTTATCCACGATCAACTTCTAGATACTAACGCAGTCAACGTATTGCGTAAAGCTATCTTTGAGGCATCTCTGCTGGGAACGGGTGTAGTCAAAGGGCCGTTTAATTTTCATAAGCGTGTTCACAAGTGGGAACGTGCAGAGGATGGTAGTCGAGAGTACGCACCGTACGAGAAGACCGTACCGCGTATTGAACCGGTATCTGTGTGGGATTTTCATCCCGACCCCTCTGCTACTTCTATAGAAGATTGCGAATATGTAATTGAGCGTCACCGCATGAACAGGCAGCAGTTGCGTAGTTTGATTATGCGCCCGCATTTTGATGCCGCTGCGATTGAAAATGCCCTCAGTAAGGGGCCAAACTACATCGACAAGTATTACGAAGACACTATTCGCGAGGATGAGTCTGAAACTTACTATCAAGAGAACAGATTCGAAGTGTTGGAGTATTGGGGCGTCTTAGATGCTAAGTTTGCCTACGAAGTAGGTATTGAAGAAGCTAAGGACATGTCGGAGTTTGACCAACTGCAAGTTAATACTTGGGTGTGTGGTAATGAAGTTCTGCGATGTGTGGTCAACCCATTCACTCCTGCCCGCATCCCATATCAAGCCTTCCCATTCGAAATCAACCCCTATCAGATTTGGGGTGTGGGCGTAGCTGAAAACATGGAAGACGCACAGTTGCTAATGAACGGCCACGTGCGTATGGCAATCGATAACCTCGCTCTTGCCGGTAATCTTGTATTCGACGTAGACGAAGCAAGTCTTGTGCCGGGGCAGAACATGGACATCTTTCCCGGTAAGATTTTCCGTCGTCAGTCGGGCGTTACTGGTACGGCAATCAACGGTCTAAAGTTCCCGAACACGGCTCCCGAAAACATTCAGATGTATCAGATTAGTCGTCAGCTTGCAGACGAAGAAACGGGCATTCCGTCTATCATGCACGGTCAGACAGGCGTCACAGGCACGGGTAGAACGGCTGCAGGCTTGTCAATGTTGATGGGCAGCGCCGGTTTGTCGATGAAGACGGTCATTAAGAACATTGACGACCATCTTCTGAAGCCTCTTGGCGAGTCTTACTTCCAGTGGAACATGCAGTTCAATGAGGACGGCAATGATATTGAGGGGGACTTAGAAATCAAGCCTCGTGGCGTAGCGGCGGTGATGCAGAAAGAAGTACGCACACAGCGTTTGACTTCTCTGCTGCAGACAGTATCAAATCCGATGCTTGCGCCGTTTGTAAAGCTTCCTAACCTAATGCGGGAGTTGGCAATCGCGCAGGATATCGATCCGGACAGTCTCGTTAATGATGTTAATGAGGCACAAGTATATGCACAGATGTTACAAGGGATGATGCAAAATGCTCAACAAGCAGCAGGCGCAGAAGCTGGCCCCGCTTCTCCACAGCAAGGAGTGGCCCCAACTGGAGGAGTACCTAGCGGAACTCCGGGAGTCGATGATTCGGGCCGTGGTAACGGCACAATCGGAGTCGGAACTGCGCCAAGTGCAGGGGAAGCTGGGTTTACTGGAAATGCTCCTGCAGTTGAAGAGTAATCACGAGGCGGTGGTAAAAAACGATGGCTGATAACGAGCTTATATCTATTGTAGACAATTTATATAACGCCTTGGGCGCAGACGACTTTGTGCGAGATGAAGTTTTAGGTAAGGAATTTGACACCTACACTCCGGCGCAGAAGAAGATGGCGCGGAATACCGTTAAAGAAGCCTTGAAGTATTTTGATTATACTGGGGAAAAGGATGGTGCGGGTAGAGAACGCATAGCCGGTGGGCCATTTATAGCAGATGAAAACCCCTACAAGGATGAAACTTTTAATATTGAATCTATGGCTTCGGTTATACGCGAGGCTCTTCCTATGTATTTCAGCGAGGATACTAGAGCGGATGGGGCAAAGCCCCGGAAAAGAGATCGTCTCCAATCTTCGGGCATGATACTAGAAGCAATGGAAGACATAGACGAAGAAGAGACTTTTGATGCCTATGGTTTTCCCAAGGGATTGAAGCCTGCGGATATTACAAAAAGTGAAAGGGGAATGCCTTCGTTGGACGAAAGATTTGACAATCGTTTCGATGATAGTGATATTTTTCCGGAAATGCGTAAACTTAATGAGGGCGGTTTTGTTGAATCGCCCGAATCACACCTCATGTTTGGTGTAGGAGGGAATGGTTCTCCGCTAGGTGTTTCTAACACTGATGATGCAGAGGAGACAACCCCCTATCAAAACTTCTTCGTGGGTCAGCAAGTTTACACTCCGGATCAATACACCGCTGGGCCTGTTAACTTCTATCAAGGTGCCCTTGGTAATCCCATTGACGTGGATACCGTAGATGAGGACGAGGATGACAGTGACGATGTAGATGTAACAGGTTTGGTTCGTCCGAATGTCGAAGACCCTACTGATACATACGCTATCCCTACTACTACTACTCGCATGGGAGAGGGTCGAGGAGCGTCTTTTAATGTTAGATCACACTCCTTTCAAACAAGCAACGAACTTCGTTCTAGCGATTTTCCCATAAACTTTACTGATTTTTCGACAGAAACATACGGTACAGATAAGACCGATAACTTTGTAAAAGACTATTTAAAAGATAAGGGGATGGGCATTCAAGCCGATGTAAAAACAGAGTCTGCACTGGCTCCTGTTTCTTCACTGAATCCTATGCTAAGTCAAGTCGTTGGTTTGGCCTTTACCAAACAGGTGGCAGCGCCTTTTGGAAAGAGTACGACTACTCGTCCTGCTGGGCTTTTAGGGTTGGGCCTTGATGTTGCGATGGCATTTCACGCTAAAAATGCCACGGCTGTGCAGCTTGCTGGGGGCAAAGCAGGCGCTCTTATGACAGTCAACAACATGCTAGTTAGTCGTAAGCCCGGTTCTATGAACTACACAGGAAATTTAATGGGGCTGTCTCAGCAGCAGATGGCCGGAATCGAAGCTACCAAAAACGGTCTTATTGCCGGTACTCTTCGTGACGAAAAAGATGACGACGGTAACTTTGTAACCACAGGCATGCGCGGCCTTATGAGTGCTGATGACGCATTTAAGGTTGGTGGCAATGTATCGGAGACAGGCTACTTTATAGACATATACGGCCAAGGTGCGAAGCTGACAGGTGCGGCAGGATTGGCGAATGACCAGTACGCCGCAGCCTACGAGGCAGCACGTAGTAGGTACGGCGTTACACAAGAACAATTCAATGCTTCATTAAAAGAGGCGCAGGATAAGGCAGGAACTTTTGGAACGGTTAGAGGAAAGCATCGTAATGCTACTTTTCTTTCTGATGCGCTTGCGCGATACCGGGACAGTGGCGGGGCAGAATCTCAAGCAGCCGCAGCAGCAGTCCCACCTCCCGCTGAATCACCTGCAGGAGAGCAGCCCACGGCACGACAACTCACAGACAGAGAATTAGCCGCACTAGGTTATGTAGGCACTGATGATGAAGGTCCGTCAAGAGACGCGAGTAGCTACGCAGTAAACAAAGCATCTACACGAAGTGACGTGGGTGGTTTGTACGATAAAAACGTGTTCGCGGAAGGTGGACGCGCAGGCTACGCTCTTGGTGGACAGCCTCCTGCTGCACCCGCAGGTTTTGTAGAGGGCAAGCCGGAACAGTTTACTGATGGGCAAAAAGTTGCAGACGACAAGCCTATGGAAGTTAACGAGGGTACGTTTGTAATTAACGCTGCAGCAGTGGAGATAGCGGGCAGCGAAGATATAAAGAAGATGCTTGTAAAGGCATACGAGATTGCTAATCAAAGAGAAGGCTTAAACGTAGAACGTCCCCGTTACGAAGAAGCAATCGATATCGCTGTATCGAGGGGCGAAGTTATTGTTCCCCCGCAGTTGGCGCGGGTTATTGGATATGATCGTCTAGAAAAGATAAACAATCGCGGTAAAAAAGAAACTAAACAACGTATCGAAGAAGCTGAACAAGTACAGCAAGCCGCAGAGGGTGGATTCATAGGTATGTCGCAGGGCGGTTTTGTAGACCTTCTTCGCGGAATACTGGGAATAAAAAAAGAACCAGTAATTACTAACCCCAAGTCACCAGCCCAAGAAGCGCCCACTGTTTCAAATGAAGGCTTTGCTTCTCCTCCGCCTACGACGGATACACGTCCTGCCGTTCCATCCACTCCTTTGCCGGAGCCAACAGAGTTTGAGAATTTGACTAATGATCTTTTACAAATTCTAGAAGATAATAAATTTGAAGGATATGTGCCTACGGGCGATAGTAAGAATAACAGTGGCGTGACTATTGGTCGAGGTTTTGATCTTGGTCAGCATAAGCCCGGAGATTTGGAGAGAATGGGTCTTGATAATGATCTGATAGCCCGCTTCACTCCGTATCTAAACAAAAAGGGCAAAGCTGCTAGAGACGCACTGGCGTACGAAAAGTCACAGGGACGCCCTCTAAAGTTTACGGAAAAAGAAGAGGGTGTGCTGGAAGACTTGAACCTTACTGTACAGCGGGCTAAGTACGATGATTTCGTAAACGTCATGGGCAAACTTAATAAGCCCATTCCCCACAACGATGCTGCCCGTGCTGCTGTATTTTCAGAGTTTTACGTGGGCGCTTTTAAGACAAAACAGAAGAAAGGCGGCGGCTTAGAGTTAACAATCCGCAAGTCTTTTATGGATGAATTAGTGAATACCGGCAATGTATATTCCGCGTTTCAAGCAGGGATTGCCGGAAAAACTAACAAAGGGTCTGCCACACGCAACAGAGCCGAAAAGACTATGAAGTGGCTAGAAGAGAACGATGGCATGGCCCACTCTTTTGATAAATATGTAGGGGGAGATGATTCGCATTACGTAGACACTCGTACGGGTGAACGTGTTCCGATTCATACAAAGCCCACGCCCCCGCCACCCCGGCGGGCAGAAAAGACGGGAATGATGGCAGACGTTACACTGCCTACGCCCAAACCTACAAGAGATTAGTCGGCTACCCGTAGTATCGGCCCCGACACAACCGGAGCGGCTACCCACAGCCAAGTGGCCCCGCAAGTGAGGTAAAACAAATGGCGAAACGAGTAAGAGGTGCCCGTGCCAATAAACCAAATGATTCTTTTGGCACGATTAACGACGAAAGCCTGTATCGCGGTAAATACCGGGAAGAGGTAAATCACGAAGATGATGATGATGAAGCTGTAGAAGCACAAGACGCGGACCCCGAAGAGGCTACTCCACAAAGTGCAACTAGTTTTGTCGATTCTAAGAAAGACACAGAACACGACTACAAGAAGCGTTATGATGACTTGAAGAAGCATTATGATACTAAAGTCGGAGAGTTTAAGGCAGAAATCGATGGTCTACGGACGGCCATGACAGAAAGGAAGGTTGACATGCCTAGTGGCGTAGAAGCCCCCAAAACAGCCGAAGAACTTGATGAATTCAAGAGAAAGTATCCGGAAGTTTTTCAAGTCGTACAGACTGTTTCTGCAATGCAGTCGGAATCTCAGTTGTCCGAACTTCGTGAAGAATTAGGTACAATCAAAGAGCGGGAGAAGAACCTTGAAAAGCAGAGCGCCTATCAAGAACTTCTTGGCTATCACCCCGACTTTGACACTCTAAAGCAAGAGGAAAAGTTTGTCTCTTGGCTAGAAGAGCAGCCTTCGTCGATAGCTGACGGTATCTACAAGAACAACACAGATGCCAAGTTAGCGGCACGAGTGATAGACCTTTACAAGGCCGACATAGGCCAAACAAAGAAGAAATCCAGTAAGTCCGCCTCTGCGGCAGAGTCCGTAACAAAGCCCGCAGCGCGGGAAGTTGCGACTGCAGGCAAAGACGGACGCATTTGGAAAGCTTCAGAAATCGGCAAGATGAAACCGTGGGAGTTTGAAAAGCTTGAAGCTGAACTCGATACGGCTCGTACAGAAGGCCGAATAGACTACAACTCTTAATCCTCAAGGAAGGAATGACTAATGGCTTTTAATAGCGTGTCAGGTCACAATAACCTGCCTTCCGGTAACTTTACACCGGAAATATTTAGCCAAAAAGTTCTCAAATTCTTCCGTCGTGCTTCGGTTGCAGAAGATATTACGAATACCGACTACGCTGGCGAAATTGAGAACTTTGGCGATACAGTACGTATCATTAAAGAACCAACCATTACCGTATCTAGCTACTCACGTGGCGCGGTAGTGAACCCGCAAGACCTTGCTGACGATCAGATCACTATGGTGGTCGATCAAGCGAATGCTTTTGCGTTTAAGATTGACGACATTGAAGAGCGTCAGTCGCACGTCAACTTCGAAGCCCTTGCTACTTCTTCGGGTGCATACTCGCTGAAGCGTAAGTATGACGGCAATATCCTCACTTCGATGTTCGACGGTGCGGGTATCTCTTCAGAGTCTAGCCCATCTGTACAGCAAGTCACTGGACTTGGTACGGTTGGTTCGCCTCTGACTTCGCAGACTGGCGACAACCTCGTCAACATCATGCTCAAGATGGGCCGTGCCCTTGATGATCAGTCGGTTCCGGAAGAGAACCGTTGGTTCGTCGCCGCACCGGCTTTCTACGAGACACTGTTTGGCGCAGGTGCCAAGTTCGCAGAAGTACAGGTCACTGGTGACGGCACTTCGCCGCTGCGTAATGGCCTCGTCATGCAGGGCAACATTGCTGGTTTTGCTTGCTACAAGTCAACCGCAATGAACGCTGCTGGCACTGATACTGTGGACGTAACTGGTCTTGGTGCAGGTGAATTCCCTGTGCTTGCTGGTCACATGTCCTCAACTGCAACTGCTTCGCACATTGCGAAGACTGAAGTTGTACGTTCGACTGAAACCTTTAGCGATATCGTTCGCGGACTCCACGTATTTGGCCGTAAGGTCATGCGTCCGGAATCCCTCGTTCGTTCCGTTATCACACTGTAAGGGAGGCATAGATGGCTACTTATACCGTAACTGGCGCTGTCGCAGGCGTCCCTCTTGGCATTAAGCCGCAGATCGTGGAAGTCGTTCTTGACTTCTCGTCTACTAGCCTCACTACTTCGGACTCCGTTGAGGTTTTCGAAATGAAGGCAAACACTCTCGTCCTCATGGCGGGTGTGGAAGTCCTCACTGTAGCATCGACTGGTTCGCCTGTCCTTGACCTTGGTGATGACGCAGACGACGATCTCTACGTTGCTGCTCTTGACGGCACTGCTGCCGGTCACGAGATCAACAACGCAGCCGGTACTGCAAAGCTGTACACCGCTGCCGACACTATCGATCTGATTGCCAATTCGGCAACCTTCGACGGTAAGGTACGCGTGTTCGCAGTGATTGCAGAAATGGGCACTGCTGAGACAGCGGCTACGTTCGCTTAACAAACTTGTCAGGGGGGTGTGTTGCCCCCTTGACACTCTTTTAACTGCATGCTATAAGCAGGAACCCCTGCCGGGAAAGTAACAGGAGTCCTGCATGAATTACATCACTAGCAATGTGCCCTATTTTAAAGCGTGGGTACGCAGAGAGTACACGACCAATCACGACAGATATCATGGTGAATTTTTACACGCTATGGTGATTGGTGTAACAACGCTACCGATGCGAACAATGTCTTTCCAAGTATTGTTCACGGGATGCGAAGAAGAAGATAATGTGCATGGCGGAGCAATGTGGGCACGAATGCCCCTTACCGCTTTAGTTGGGGACACACCCTTAGATGACTGGCCAAAACCTCTTCCTACTTATTTGGCACAGCCGTGGGACTGTCAGTCACATCACCACGCAGTATACGTCCTCGACAGAGCCACACCAAGTCCGTGGCTTGCAAAAATTGACGGGGAGTTTTACCCCGCGAAGTATTACTTTACCGTTGACTACACTGGAACAGAAGTAGCCGACGATCCTGCACAACATAAACAAAGTCACATACTTGAATTACTCGACGCAGGAGAATACACGGGCAATATAGTAGCCCTTCCGAATAATCGGGTACGAGTTACAAACCCTGCTTGGTTCGTAACGGGTGATGGTCCGCCGGACTTTGCACCTAGTCAGTGGGTACACCACTCTAAACAAGACCCTAATTATGTAAGTGATACATCTAGGGTATTCGACAATCTTTACGCGGAGAGCGATTATGAAGAAGATGATGATGAAGAGTAAAGGCATGGCTCGTGGCGGACGCATGAAGTCGAAGGGCATGGCTAAAGGCGGTCGTATGGCTATGAAGTCAAAAGGCTACGCAAAGGGCGGCAAGACGAAATCGAAGGGTGCAGCCAAGGGTGGTAAGAAGCCCGCAATGACCCTCGCACAGATTCGTGCTGCTGCGAAAGCAAAAGGCTATAAAATCGTAAAGGCGTAACTATGGCCCGCAAACAGGACAAAATGCCCGCCCGCAACAAAAAGAACTTTCGGCCTACGAAAGCAGGGGCGGGTATGACTAAGGCCGGGGTGGCAGCGTATCGTCGCAAGAACCCCGGTTCTAAGTTGAAGACGGCAGTGACAGGGAAAGTGAAACCCGGCAGTGCAGCAGCAAAGCGTCGTAAGTCGTTCTGTGCGCGTTCTGCAGGGCAGATGAAAAAGTTCCCGAAGGCAGCAAAAGACCCGAATAGCCGTCTTCGTCAAGCACGGAAGAGGTGGAAATGCTAAATCTACTGATTGGTCCGATCTCTCAGCTAGCCGGTACATGGCTAGAGGGCAAGGTCGAAAAGACAAAGGCCGAAACAGGGGCAAAGGTTGCACGAGCGAAAGCCGAAGCAACCATCATGGAAAAGAAAGCCACTGGCGAACTCGACTGGGATTTGGAGATGGCTCGTGGAAGTCAGTCTTCGTGGAAAGACGAGTGGCTGGTCATTCTGTTTTCTATCCCCTTGATACTTGCGTTCATACCCGGAATGGAAGAGGTAGTTGCCAATGGCTTCGCACAACTCAACAGTATGCCGGACTGGTATCAGTATTCTCTTGGCGTTATCGTTGCTGCCTCTTTTGGTGTTCGTAGCGCTACTAAGTTCTTTGGAAAGAAGTAGGCGTGGCTGACGTAACATTTGAACGCATTTCCAAATGGAAACTTCTGCCTCGCTTTATGATGTTAGTGATGACTCTGATGAGTTGGCGCTGTGCAGAGTGGTTTATGAACTTGGACGCCCCGACTGCAGCACAGTCAGCATTTGTAAGCGTTGTGATGGGTGCTATGACAGGTGCGTTTGGTATTTGGATGGGCGGCGAAAACAGGAAACACAGCGATGAAGTATAATACATCTCACTTTCTAGATAAGGTCATTCAGCACGAGGGCATGGTCCTCACTGTTTATCAAGACACGCTGGGTATCGACACAATCGGTATCGGACGCAATCTCAAGGATCGCGGCATCAGTAAAGAAGAACTTGATCACATGGACATCCCGTCTATGGCTGTCGTATACGAGCATGGCATCACAGAGGCTGATGCACGATACCTCGCACTGAATGACATCAAGATTGTTGAAGAAGAACTGTGTCGGGTAAAGCCTGTCGTTCACGAACTAGATTCGGTACGGCAACTAATTTTGATGGACATGGCTTTCAACATGGGCGTACCCCGTCTCTGTAAATTCAAGCGCATGTGGAATGCAATACAGGAGAGCAAGTTCGACGCCGCCGCACGAGAGATGCTCGATTCCCGCTGGGCGAAACAAGTAAAATCGCGGGCGATTAAGCTTTCTGTAGCAATGGAAAAGGGAGAGTTCTGATGACAACGGCCTATACTAGAGGACGCCGCGCACTGTCTAGCGCAGAAAAGCCCGAAAATTACGACGAAGGAAAGGGTCAAAGACTTCGCCGTGAAATGGAAATCTATCGTGTGACACCGGATCAAGCGAGAGAAAAGGCTAAAGAAGGATTTTACATGCCGGATGAACCTAGTAACAAAGCGATAAAATACCTTAATCGCGGCCACACTGTGGCAGTAACATGATGCCACTGACAGATAAAGGACGTACTATTATGAACAATATGCAACGTACCTACGGGGGCAAAAAGGGTGAGCAAGTCTTCTACGCCACGCGCAACGCTGGCAAGATCACGGGCGTTGAAGAAACGTCGGCAGCAAAATCGGCTGGAGCGACTGGCTACGCGAAAGGCGGTAAAACGAAAAGCAAAAGTAGAGTTAATGAGGCTGGCAACTACACTAAGCCCGGAATGAGAAAGCGCATATTTAATCGCATCAAGGCTGGTGGCAAGGGCGGGCGTCCGGGACAGTGGTCGGGGCGTAAAGCCCAAATGCTGGCTAAAGCCTACAAAAAAGCCGGGGGCGGGTACAAGGGCTAAGATGAAACATGTCTTTCTCCTGTTTGTTTTCTTAGGCACAGGAGAAGACAAGCGACTAGCCAGTAACGATCTTTACTTCGCTGACCTTAACGACTGCGTGTGGTACGCACAAATCCTACACAAACAGGGAGAAAAGATAACTTCCTACTGTTTACCTAAACTTGTTGATGAAAATATGAAGGTGTACTGATGGACCCCATTTCCGCAATGGCTACTGCTTCGGCAGCGTTTTCAGCAATCAAGAAGGGATTTGCCGTAGGGCGGGATATAGAACAGATGGCTGGTGACCTGTCACGTTGGATGGGTGCCATGTCCGACCTAGAACAGGCAGAGAAAGAAGCAAAGAACCCCCCTATATTCAAAAAGCTGTTCGCAGGACAATCCGTAGAGCAACAGGCTCTCACAGCATTTGCTAACAAAGAGAAGGCAAAACAGCAGCGGTACGAATTACAGCAGTGGATTTCCTTGACGATGGGTAAGTCCAAATGGGACTCACTCGTGGCTATGGAAGGTCAGATACGCAAGCAGCGTAAAGAAACTCTGTACAGGCAGCGGGAGCGCCGACAGAAGTTTGTAGAAGTTGTAGCGTGGATGATGGTAGTTGCTGCTGGTGCCGCTGCTCTCTACGCTTTTGTTGTCTTTATGAAGGGGCAAGTTGCAAACGCAGGGTCTTTACCTAGTCAGCCCAGCCACGTAATCTGCCGTCTCAAAGCGTGTACTATTATAGATAACAATCGTGTGTGCGTTTATCACGGCCCACGAAATACAGTAGACACACTGTTCCTAGACAAGAATGAATGGTTCCCTAGAGAGTTTCAGTGCAAGTACATGCCTAACTCTGAACGTCCGCCCAGCATACAGGATACCTTCGAAGCAATCCGCAAGTCACAGAAGAAGTAGATTTTGCTTGCATAGTTTGCGTATTTGTGATAAAATAAAGTATTTAGAGGGATGTAAGATGCAGAAGCTTGCTATCGAAGCACTAAAACATAAATATACAGCGGAGATGGCTGATGCAGAGTTTGTATTCGCAATTTACCTTAAAAATGCTGTTGGCGTGGGTGAACATCCGGGTCTGTTGGAAGAGATGGATACAGCGCTTAAAAAGTGGGGAGACGCCCAAGATAAATTAGCCGCACTGGCTACGCTAACAATGGAGATGGATGATGGCACTGAAGAAGAGCCAACGCTCTTTGAAAGCGTGGACTAAGCAAAAGTGGAGGACTAAAAGTGGCAAACCATCCACCCAAGGTCCGAAAGCAACCGGGGAGCGATATCTACCGTCTCGTGCCATCAAGGCACTATCGTCGGCGGAGTACGCAGCCACCACGAAAGCCAAGCGGAAAGCTACTCGCGCCGGTAAGCAGGTGGCCAAGCAGCCCAAGAAGATAGCGAAGAAGACTCGCGCATATCGAAAGACACGCTGATGCCAATTACAAATACAGCTTCTAAGCTAGTAACAAAAGCATCCGACCTTACTGGCACAGGTCAAGTGACACTCTATACTGTCCCGGCAAATCACACTTCGATTGTCCGGGCACTTATCGTAGGTAATTCAGACTCGTCAGCACGTAATATTCTTGTGCAATGGAATGACGGATCAACGACTACAAATATTTTTGAGGCCCGTGCAATCGCGGCCAACTCTTCAGAGGCGTTAATTAACGACAATGCACCTCTGTATCTTCAAGCGGGGAATATCGTTTACGTAACGGCTACTACCGCAAACACGCTACTAACGACGATATCCGTAGAAGAATACTACGATCCTAATCGTTAAAACTGCCTAATAGGGAGAATCCAAATGGCAATCACAACAGCAATGTGTACAAGCTTTAAGAATGAACTTTTGGGTGGTACACACGATCTCGACACACATACTATCAAGCTGGCCCTTATTAAGAGCGGCATGAGCGGTACGTATGGTGCAGCAACCACCAATTACTCTGATGTAACTGGCAACTCTGACGAAGCCACAGGCAGTAACTACTCTGCGGGTGGACAAAACCTCGACAGTGCTGCAATCACTACAAGCGGTACTACTGCTTTTGTAGATTTTGCTGACGAAGTATTCAGCAACGTAACCACCAGTGCAGCAGGTTGTATCCTCTACAATTCCTCTGCATCAAATAAGGCGATCTGTGTGATTGACTTCGGTGGTACTGTTTCTGCAACTGCCGGTGACCTAACCATTCAGTTCCCAACTGCGGACGCTTCTAACGCTGTTATTCGTATCGCGTAAGGACTAGGCTATGTCCTTTTACGGCACTAATGATGCTATCTATGGCTCCGGCGCGTACGGCACTGCGTCGTACGGCAGAACAACTCCTATAGTTGTACCTACGGGAGTTAGTGCTACAGGTAGTATTGGTGCTGTAAACGCCACTCTTTCGGTTGCTCTATCCGGAGTTTCGGGTACGGGCCAAATCGGAAGTCCTAGTCTGTCCGCAGACGTTAACGAAACTGTCACGGGAGTTGTAGCTACAGGGTCTGTAAACTCTGTTGAGGCTCAATCTCTAAGTACGTTAACAGGTGTATCAGCTACCGGCGGTGTAGGCACCCCTCGTGTTCACGCTCTATTCGGTGCTAATGACGGACTGTACGGAACAGGACGATACGGCTCTGCAGTATACGGGGATGTTTCTCCCACTGTTAATGTACCGTCATTCCTTGCTACTACCTCTGTGGAACCTGTTTCTGCCGGTGGGTTTGAGATTGACATCAGTGAAGTTCTTGTTGGTGTGTCTGCAACAATTACAGCGGGCACAGGCATACACGTCATTGAGCCTAATG
>Ga0315330_10001073_pt1 | contig 18166 bp, 11 predicted proteins | sample M140m34915metaG_FD_203453 | JGI IMG/M metagenome (GOLD analysis project Ga0315330, IMG submission 203453) | Ammonia-oxidizing marine archaeal communities from Monterey Bay, California, United States - M1 40m 34915 | ecosystem: Environmental > Aquatic > Marine > Intertidal zone | place: USA...
AATTTTTTTTGCTCTATCTAACTGACTCTTTAGGTTATCAATATCATTATGTGGGTATACAAACCTCTTACCTATGTGCATTCTTAAACCGTCAATTATACAAGCATGACACTCGGAATCATACACAACAACATCCTTTCTATCTAATAGTGCATCAACTATAGATAAAACACCCTGATAACCATAATTTAAGAGAATACTATCCTCTTTTTTAACGAAATGAGATAATTCTTTTTCTAATTTCTCATGATGAACAGAGTTACCAGACATCATTCTTGCACCCATAGGATATGATAATCCCCAATCTTTAGCTGCTTGTGCATCAGCTTCTCTTACTTCAGGATGATTTGCAAGACCTAAATAATTATTAAGACTCCAGTTAAGTACTTCTTTTCCTTTAAACTTCATTCTTGGTCCAATTTCTCCTTCCAACATTGGAAACATATAATAATTATCATCGATATGAGAATATGCTCCTAAAGGACCTTTATCTTTTAGAATCTTTTCAAATAAATCCATAAGTCTATACTGTTATATTTTTTTGGCAAAAATAATAACTAAAGAAGTAAATATTATAAAAAGAAAGTAAATGTTTTAGTTACCAGGACTAACACTTATAGAAACTTCTACATCTCCATTTTCTGAACCGCCAACTTTCTTATCATCAATTTTAGTTACATTAACTTTAGAATCATCTTTAAGTTTTTGGGAAATAGCAATATAAGGGCCACTAATAACCTGATCATTTTCTTTTAGTCCAGAAAGAACTTCAATATTTTCAAAATCACTTATACCAGTTGTAACCTCAACCATTTTTGCTTTACCGTTTTCATTTACAAAAACGATTTGTTTGATAGACTCATTTCCAAGACTATCTTTTTCATTTTTAGTTGTTACTGAAGAAATTGGGATAAGTAATATATTATTTTTTTCTTGAGTAATAATCTCAACACTTGCAGTCATACCAGGTTTAAATGGATTTTCAATTCCTTCTTCAATGGTTAAATTTTTATACGATTCATTTATAACTCTAATTTTCACTTTAAATTCAGTAACAGCATCAGGTGATGGTTTAGGATTAGCTGTACTTGCAATTTCAGTGACTACGCCTTTAAAAACTTGTTCATAGGTATTATATGCATCTACATCAATATTTGTAGTATCTCCAATTTTAACCCTAACTATATCATTTTCATTAACATCTACCCTAACTTCCATTATAGATAAATCTGCAATCCTTAGAAGTTCTGTACCAGCCATCTGAGAAGTACCAACTACTCTCTCACCAAGTTCAACACTAAGGAGAGAAACTGTTCCTGTCATAGGAGCAATAATACTTGTTTTTCTGAGATTTTCTTCAGCTTCATCGACAGTAGCTTTTGCACTTCTTACAACATATTCACTAGCTTTCACACTTTGTTTACTTGACTCTAGGTCTTGGGTTGATACTTTAAAATTTGTTTCAGCAATTTCATATTCAGAATCAGAAATAACATTCTGTTCAAATAATGAATTTTGTCTATTAAACTCCAGTTTAGATCTTAAATATTGAGCTTCTGACCTTGAGAGATTGGATTTAGAACTTGAGAGATTAGCTCTAACTTGATTATAATTAGCTTTTGCTCTTTCTAAACCATTAATAAAGTTATCAGGTCTGATTTTGACAAGAAGCTTTCCTTCATCCACATAATCTCCTTCCATAATTGTAAGTTCAATAATTTCTCCAGGAACTTCAGGACTTACTCTAACCTCAACTTCAGGTTGAATTTCACCTGATGCAGTTACTAACTCAACTATTTTCCCTTTTTTAGCATTCATTACCTGTACATCGGTAGGCTTTACCCCACCTATCCATCCTAATCTTTGACCAACTGTGATTAAAATGATACCTATAACTACAATTGAGCTAATTATTAATAATGTTTTCTTATTTCTCATGTCCTAGAATGTTAATTTTTTACCTTGATAAAAGTCCAATACTTTTAATTTAAAAATATAATCATATTTTGAAGATAATAAATCATTTGAAGCTCTAACTAAATTATTGTTTGAAATCTGATATTCAGTGTAATTTACTGATCCTAAATTATACTGACTTTTAATAATTCTAAATGACTCCTCAAGAGCTCTTACCTGCTTTATAGATGCAGAATAAGATTTAGATGCAGCCAAAGCATCATTATATGATGTCTCAATAGTTTGTCTTACTTGATTTCTTGCCTCTATAACATTAATGTCAGCAAGCTCTTTATTTATTTTAGCTCTCTTAATATTAGAAGACGTCTGATATCTATTAAATATTGGGATTGAAATTGAAAAAGAAAGTGATTTACTTAAATAATCTTTCCATTGTTCAATTAATGTAAAGTCTTTATCAGTACCAACAACATTTGGAACTAATGACAAGGATGATACAGTTTCTAATGGATTATTAGTAAGATATCCAATTGTAGTTGGTTGCATTGTGAATCCATCATAAAATTCTCTTTGTCTATTTGCAAAACTCGAATAGTTTGAACTAAAATTAGAAGATACACTCACAGATGGATATCTTCCACTTCTTGAAATTTTTAAATCATAAAGACTTGATTTTGCATTTATTTCAGCACTTCTAATTTCAGGAAGAATATTTACTGCCATCTCAAATATATCATTAGGGTTTGATTCAATAACAGTAGAAGGAGATAATTCCACAGCTGGTTTAACTATCTTAATTTCTTTATTTGTTTCAAGTAATAGAATTTGTTTTAGTTGTAAAATTGATAACCTAAAGTTATTTTCTTGTTGTATTAAACTAAGCTCATCACCAGCTAATTGAGCTTCTAAATTTAATTTATTAGTGATAGGAATGGAACCTGCATCAACCAATTTAGTTGTTCTATTAAGTTGTTCCTGAGTTGATTGTAATTGGAATCTAGCATTATCAAGTCTGTCTGTACTTAATAATACATTAAGATAAGAACTAACAACACTTAACATCACATTATTTTTTGTATTCTCTAAATCAAAAACACTTTTTTCTAATAAAATTTTGGACTTTTTTATGTTATTTCTAACAGAAAATCCTGAAAAAACATTAAAGTTAGATGATGCACTAATACCAGAAAAACTAGAGTTATTAGAAATAAATGTATTCGTTGTTGGGTCGATAGACCTTCCAAAGTTATTTCCATAGTTAGAAAACAAATTTATAGTAGGAGCTTGCTGTAAGATAGATTGTGTATACCCTACCTTTTGAAGTTCTTCATTCAATAAACTTCTTTTTAACTGTAAATTATTTTCTAATGCAATTTGAAGACATTGTTCTAAGTCTAGCTCAAGATATTTAGATGACTGGGGATAAACTGTAAATGAAATAAAAAATATTAATAAAAATCTTACCATATACAAATTTGATGTCTTTAGTTATTATTTCTTGCTTAAAAAGCGATGCAAATATATAATTTACAATGGAATGAAAAAACATTTAAACAGAAACCTCTCCCTTAATATGAGGGTGTGCATTATAGTCCATTAATTTGAAGTCATCATATTTAAAAGAAAATAAGTCTTTGACTTCCTTATTAATTTCCATTTTTGGCAAACTAAAAAACTCTCTCTCTAATTGTATTTTAACCTGATCTAAGTGATTAAGATAAATATGAGCATCGCCAAAAGTATGAATAAAATCTCCTAATTTAAGATTACATACTTGAGCTACCATCATTGTGAGTAAGGCATAGGAAGCTATATTAAATGGAACACCTAAAAATACATCCGCACTCCTTTGATATAACTGACAAGATAGCTTACCATTTATTACATAAAATTGAAAAATAGTATGACATGGAGGAAGTGCCATTGAATCAATAAAGGGAACATTCCATGCACTAATAATATGTCTTCTGGAATGAGGATTATTTTTTAAATCCTCTAATAATTTTTTAATCTGATCGTGGGTATCACCACCTTTCCCTTCCCATCTTCTCCATTGGACTCCATAAACAGGGCCTAAATTTCCATTTTTATCTGCCCACTCATCCCAAATTCTCACCCCATTATCATTAAGATATTTAATGTTGTTATCTCCATTTATAAACCACAACAATTCATGAATTATAGATTTTAGGTGTAGTTTTTTAGTAGTAATACATGGGAATCCTTTATTAAGATCAAATCGCATTTGATGACCAAAAATACTAATAGTACCTGTACCAGTCCTATCAGACTTTTTTTCACCTTTCTCGAGTATTGTTCGTAATAAATTGTGGTATTGCTTCATTAAATTTCTGTAAATTTAAATAGTAAATATAAATTGCTGAACTTTTTAATGATTAAATGATAATATAGTTAGACTTGATCTATTATGAAAACTCGAATAGTCTTTTTTATCTTAATCCTTCTTGTATCATTTTATTTTTTCAATCATTTTAAATTTTCAAAATCAAAAAATGATTTGTGGGATTTAATTCCATCAAAATCTTCTATTATTTTAGAATTAGAAGAGCCTATAATTCAGTATAATAAAATGTTTGAGTCATCAATTATTGAAAATAATTTATTAGAAATTAAAAATCATTTTGAAGAGTTTAACTTTTTCTTAGATAATAGTTTAGAAAGTTTTTTAAATTCTAATAAGGTGATTATAGCCTATTTTAAAATTTCAAAATTTCAATTAGACCCACTATATGTAACATATAAAGGGACGCTAGATCTAGATTTTATATTTAAAAAAATTAAGGAAAATGGTTATGATGTAAACAAAAGAAAATTCAATAGTCAAACTATATATGAATTTAAAAAAGAAAATAAGAATTATACCTTATGCTCTATAGAAAACATAATCATTCTCTCTAAAAATTCTCTTTTAGTTGAAGATGCTATAAGAACTAAATCGAACGAAGATTTACAGTTTAAGAAAAATGAATCTAACCTTTTTTCTCAAGTAAAAATCAAGAAAGATATTGGGAACATCTACATAAATGAATCTAATATTTTAGACTTATTAAATATTGAATCAAAACATGAACTTCATAATTATATTCAAAAAATTTTTCCAGAGAAATCTTTCTTTGATATAAAATCGGAAGATCAGTTATTAAGGCTTAATGGTTTTTCATCAATATTACCTGGAAACTTTGACGAAGATAAATCAAGATACGATTCAATTATAGATATTTTGCCTTTCAACACCGTATCATATTTAAATATTAACTCAGCAAATGAAAATAATTTTTTTCAACTTAATAAAAAAAATAAAATTGAAAATTTTAGTGAAAATTATGAATTAGAAATTGGAAGAGCATTGATTGAAAATATAAAATCTAATAAATATGAAGAAATAACTATTCTCAAAAGAAAACAACCAATCAATTTTAAAAGTATTGACTCCCTTTTATATGATGGAATCTATAAACTAGATGATAAAAAATTAAACAAACTTGTAGACTTAGAAAATGTATCAAATCAATCAGAAAAGTTTTTTATTAAAAAAGATAATTATATTATAATATCAGATCAAATAAACACTCTACTAGATATAAGAATAAATATTGAAAAAAATAATTTTTGGACAAAAAAACTAGATATTAAAAAATTCAAAAATGAAATGAATGGCACTCATAATCTTTCATTTGTAATAAATTTTTCAAAATTTTCAAGACAAAATGATTCCAATTTAAACTTAGTATCATCCCAAATGAGTTTAATTGATAACAAATTATATTTAAGTTCAAATCTCTCTGAGAAAGAGGTAAGCAATATCCAATATTCTAATAAAAATACATTAAAAGAATTTTTGTCAAAAAATAACTTTAATCTAAAGCCAAATATTATTTTTAATCATTTAAATAATAAACCTGAAGTAATAGCTCAAGATCAAAAAAATTATATATATCATCTTTCTAATAAACTAAATTTAATTTGGTCCGACTCTATAGAAAAAATAAACTCAAATGTTTTTTCAATTGATTACTATAAAAACAATAAAAAACAAATTCTATTTTCAAGTATAAATAAGATTTACAGCTACGATAGAAAAGGTAATCCTTTAATTGGATTTCCAATTAAAAACCCTTCGGAAAGTAAAATTGAATTTTTAAATGTTATTGATTATAACAGATCTAAAAGATATAGGCTAATAACAGCACATAAAAATGGTGACATATACTTCCTTGATAAAAGTGGAAGAAAATTAGAAGGTTGGGCCCCTATGAAAATGGAAGAAGAACTAGTTCAAGAACCATTACACGCGAGGGTAAGAGGTAAAGATTATATCATTATACTACTTAAAAACGGATCCTTACATTTAAAAAACAGAAAAGGTTCAAACTACCCTGGATTTCCGATAAAAATAAAAAAAGATTTCAGTAATAAATTAAAAATTAAAATTTCAAATTCAACATCTAGTAGTGAAATTCATCTATTAAGTGATAATGGAACTTTATACAAAATCAATTTTAATGGTAAAATAATTTCTCAAAAAGATCTATTCAGACCAGATAAAAACTCAAAATTTAAAATGATAGAAGATGTTACTCGGAAAAGTACTTTCATATTTTCGTATGATGATAATTATATTTACTCAGAGGATAAAAAATTATTTTATGATAATACTGACGATCTTGAATTCCAATATTATGATCTTAATAAAAATATAAAATATTTTATAATAACAGATAAAAAAGCAAAAAAAACTGTTTTTCTAGACCAAAACTTTAACTTTAAATTAAATGCTATAGATAATGAAAATAAAATATCAATTATGGATTATGATAATTCATTAAATATTTATAAGTCAATAAATAATATTTTATCTATGATTGAAATAAAAAAATAAATACATTTAAGAGACTAAATTAAACCAAAATGAAAAAAATACTATCACTAATTATTCTACTTACATTCTCTTTAGATTCAATATCCCAAAGGAAGCAAAATAAAAAAAATACAAAACAAAATATAATAAGTTATGACATTCCTAACCTAAAATGGAGATCAATAGGACCATATAGAGGAGGGAGATCTGCAACTGTAACTGGCACTACAAATTCTGAAAGTACTTACTACTTTGGTTCTACTGGAGGAGGAGTTTGGAAAACTACAAATTCAGGTGTTACATGGAAAAATATTTCTGACGGGTATTTTGGAGGTTCAATAGGAGCTGTAAGAGTTAGTGAATCAGACCCTAATATAATATATGTTGGAACCGGAGAAAAAACAGTTAGAGGAAATGTTTCTCCTGGTTATGGAGGATTTTGGAAGTCAGATGATGGTGGTGAAACATGGAAGAAAATGAAATTAAATATTGATCAAGTTCAAGTTGGAAGAATAGCTATTCATCCAAAAAATCCAGACATCGTCTATGTAGCTATTATGGGTGATTTATTTAAAAATAGTAAGGAAAGAGGAATTTATAAATCTACAGATGGTGGAGAATCATGGAAACAAGTTTTATTTTCAAATGAGAGATCTGGAGCAGTTGATATATCAATTGATAAAAATAATCCAAGAATAATTTTTGCTTCTACATGGAATATAAGAAGAACACCATACAGTTTAGAAAGTGGAGGTGAAGGGTCTGGTCTTTGGAAATCTACAGATGGTGGAGACAACTGGAAAAATATTTCGGATAAAGAAGGACTTCCTAATGGCTTATGGGGAATAAGTGGAGTTTCCGTTTCACCAGTAAATTCAAAAAAGATATTTGCTTTAATTGAAAATAAAGATGGTGGTTTATTTAGATCTGATGACGGTGGAGAATCTTGGAATAAAATAAATGAAGATAGAAATCTAAGACAAAGAGCATGGTATTATACAAGAGTATATGCAGATACTCAAAATGAAAATAGAGTATATGTAATGAATGTCGCTTTTTGGAGATCTGAAGATAACGGAAAATCATTTAATAGGTATAGAACACCTCATGGTGATCATCACGACTTATGGATTGATCCAAAAAATAATTCAAGATTAATAGTTGGTGATGATGGTGGCGCTCAAGTTAGTAATGATGCTGCAATAAGCTGGTCAACCTATATGAATCAGCCTACAGCACAATATTATAGAGTAGCAACTGACAATAGTTTTCCATACAACATACTTGTAGCTCAACAAGATAATAGTACACAAAGAGTACCTCATAGGGTAAATTCTGGTGGAATTGGAGAAAGAGATTGGGAATCATCAGCTGGAGGAGAAAGTGCGCATATGGCTGCAAAACCAGATAATCCTGATATAGTGTATGGAGGTAGTTATGGAGGATATCTATCAAGACTTGATCATAGTTCAGGAGAAGAAAGAAGTATAAATGTTTGGCCAAATAATCCCATGGGCCATGGAGTTGAAGATATGAAATATCGTTTTCAATGGAATTTTCCTATATTTTTCTCTCCCCATGATAATAACAAGCTTTATACAACATCAAATTATTTTCATGTTACAAAAAATGAAGGTCAAACTTGGGAGGTAATAAGTCCTGATCTTACTAGAAATGAGATTGAAAAACAGGGACCATCTGGTGGACCTATAACAAAAGATAATACAGCTGTAGAATATTACGCTACAATATTTGCAGCTTGTGAATCACCATATGAAGAAGGATTACTTTGGGCAGCATCAGACGATGGGATGATAAATGTTTCTACTGATGGAGGTGAGAATTGGAATGATGTAACTCCTCCAAACGCACCAAAATATCTTATGTGGAATAGTGTAGAGCCAGACCCTTTCATAAAGGGAGGATTATATGTGGCAGGAACATTATATAAAAACGGAGATTTTAAGCCTTATATGTACAAAACAAAAAATTATGGAGAGACATGGACTAAGATAGTAAATGGTATTCCTAATAATTTCTTTACAAGAGTATTAAGAGCTGACCCAAAAAGAAAAGGACTTCTTTACAGTGGAACAGAATCAGGCATGTTTATCTCATTTGACGATGGATTATCATGGAAGTCATTCCAAATAAACCTACCTCTAGTACCTATAACAGACATGACTATTAAAAATAATAACTTAATAGCCGCTACTCAAGGTAGATCAATTTGGATAATTGATGATCTTACTCCATTACATCAACTGAACGAATCCAATAATAAAAATTTTCACCTGTTTAAACCACTTGATAGTTATAGAATGGGATCCCCAAGCTGGGGAGGGTCTTCTGCAACTCAAGGAAAAAATCATCATAATGGTGTTGAAGTTTTTTTTAATATTGACCAAAAATTAATTGACAAAGAGTCTAAAATATCATTAGAGTTTTTAGATGAAAATCAAAATACGATTAAAAAATATTCTTTAAATGATAAGAAATCACCTCTTAAATTAAAGGGTAAAAAAAATTCTTTTGTCTGGAACATGAGGTATGAAAATGCTGAAGGATTTGATGGCCTTATTATGTGGGCCGCAGGTTTAACTGGACCTAAAGCTCATCCAGGATCATATTTTGTTAAATTAAATGTAGGAGAATTAAGTTTAACTGAATCTTTTAAAATTCTGAAAGATGATAGAAGTTTATCATCGGAAGAAGATCTAAAGGAGCAATTTCAGTTTTTAATTGGAATTAGAGATAAGGTAACAGATATCCATAATAGTATAAAACAAATAAGATCAACTAGAGATCAATTAAATAATCTTAAGGGTAAGCTAGACGAAAGTCATGAGGAAATCAGTAATTCAATAAATGATATTATTTCTAGAATTACAGAAATTGAAGAAAGCCTATATCAAACAAAAAACAAAAGTGGCCAAGACCCTCTTAATTTTCCTATTAGACTCAATAATAAACTTGCTCATTTATCTAGTGTTGCATCAAGAGGTAATTTTAAACCAACAGATCAGATGTACGGTGTCAGAGATGAATTAGTGAAATTAATTGATGTTGAGCTTCAAAAATGGAATGAAATTAAAAGTTCAGAGTTAGATAAAATAAATACAATGATTCTAAAAAACAATATTCAATTAATAAGTATTAATTAAATTCGCTTTTTAATTAATACTTATTTTGATGAGTAATATTGTTGCAATTGTAGGGCGTCCAAATGTTGGAAAATCAACTTTATTTAATAGATTGGTTGAAAGAAGGCAAGCAATAATTCATGATGAAAGTGGAGTGACAAGAGATCGTCATTATGGAATATCTGAATGGAATGGAAAGTCATTTACTGTTATAGATACAGGTGGTTATGTAGAAAATTCAGAAGATATTTTTGAAAATAAAATAAAGGACCAAGTTGTTCTAGCATTAAATGAAGCTTCTGTTATATTGTTTATGGTTGATTGTAAAAATGGATTATCTACCTTAGATGTTGATTTTGCTAAAGTTGTAAGGCAGATTCAAAAAGATATAATAATTATTGCAAATAAAGCAGATAACCTAGAATTAGAATTAAATTCAAATGAATTTTACGAACTTGGTCTAAAAAATTCTCAAATTATTCCTATTTCATCAATAAGCGGTTCTGGCACTGGAGAATTATTAGATTTAGTTGTAAAAAAATTAGATAACAATTCTGAAGAATTAATAGAAAATCTACCACGAATCTCAATATTAGGAAGACCTAATGTAGGAAAATCATCCTTTATTAATTCTATATTAGGAGAAGAAAGAAATATTGTTACAGATATTTCAGGAACAACACGTGATTCTATTGATACAAAATATAATTTATTTAAAAAAGAATTTATAATTACAGATACTGCAGGTATTAGAAAAAAATCAAAAGTTAAGGAAAATATTGAATTTTACTCTGTTATGAGATCTATTCAAGCTATGGAAAATAGTGATATATGTATAATAATGATAGATGCTAAACAAGGATTTGAAAGTCAAGATATGAATATACTTTCATTAGCTGCAAAGTATAAAAAAGGAATAGTTTTAATGATTAATAAGTGGGATCTAATTAAGAAAGAAACCCATAGTGCAAGAGATTTTGAAGAAAGACTGAACAAAAAAATAAGTCCGTTAAACTTTATTCCAATTGTTTTTACTTCTGTTATAAATAAGCAAAGAATTCATAAAGTGTTAGAGTTAGCTATGACTGTCTTTGATAATAGAGCAAAAAAAATAACAACTTCTCAGCTAAATAATATGATATTACCTGAAATTGAAAAATATCCACCACCTTCTACTAAAGGAAAATATATAAAAATAAAGTATATAACTCAACTACCTACTAAAACTCCTACAATTGCTTTTTTTTGTAATCTCCCACAATATATTAAAGAACCTTATAAAAGATTTTTAATTAACAAAATACGAAAAAAATTTTCTTTGGAAGGGGTGCCAGTTACATTAGTTTTTAGAAAGAAATGAATTACCCTCATTTCAAAGTAATTAAAGGTTTTAATGCTATTTTTGTATTATGTCAAGCGATAAATACAATTTTTCAGAAACTGAAAAAAAGTGGCAAAAATATTGGTTAGACAATAAGACCTACAAGTCAGAAATCAATAATAAGCCTAAATACTATGTAATGGATATGTTTCCTTACCCATCAGGATCAGGATTACATGTTGGCCACCCACTGGGATATATTGCTTCAGATATAATTTCTAGATATAAAAGACTTGAAGGATTCAATGTCCTACATCCTATGGGATTTGATTCATTTGGTCTACCAGCAGAACAATACGCTATTAAAACAGGGCAACATCCAAAAGAGACAACAGAAAAAAATATAAAAAGATTCAAAGAACAGCTTAATACTTTAGGTTTATCATTTGACTGGGATAGAGAAGTTAAGACAAGTGATAGCAATTATTATAAATGGACTCAGTGGATTTTCCTGAAATTATATAATAGCTATTTTGATTCGAAAAAAAATAAAGCTTGTGATATTAATCATTTAAAAGTACCTGAAAATTTAGATAAAGATAAAAAAGAGAAATTCATAGATTCAAAAAGATTAGCTTATATCGATGAAGTTGATGTAAATTGGTGTGAAGAATTAGGAACTGTTCTATCAAATGAAGAAGTTATTGGAGGGGTAAGTGAAAGAGGTGGATTTCCAGTTATAAGAAAACCTATGAGACAATGGGTAATGAGAATAACTGAATATTCAGAAAGATTACTTGAAGATTTAGATTCTCTTGATTGGCCTGAATCTATCAAAATATCACAAAAGAACTGGATTGGAAAATCAGAAGGAGCCGAAATTAATTTCATAGTTAATAGCAATAATAATATAAAAGTATTTACGACTAGACCAGATACAATTTTTGGAGCAACCTATCTTGTTTTGGCTCCTGAGCATCAATTAATTAATAAAATAACAACAGAAGATAAAAAAGAAGAAGTAGATAATTATGTTTATTTAGCTTCTACAAAAAGTGAACTTGAAAGACAAGAGAATGAAAAAAATAAAACCGGAGTTTTTACTGGAGCTTATGCTATAAATCCTATTTCGAGTAAAAAAATACCTATATGGACATCTGATTATGTTTTATCTAGTTATGGAACAGGAGCAATAATGGCAGTGCCAGCACATGATGAAAGGGATTATGAATTTGCAAAAAAATTTGATTTAATAATAACTCAAGTAATTGAACATGATTCTGAAGATAAATGTTTTACAGGAAATGGAAAGATGATTAATTCTGGGAATAATGATGGCATATCAAATATTGATTTTAAGAAAAAAGTAATCAAATTACTTGAAAAGAATAATCAGGGTGTAAAAACAATTAACTATAAATTAAGAGATTGGATTTTTACAAGACAAAGATACTGGGGCGAACCAATTCCAATTTTACATGATAAAAACAAAAGAATTTCTGTTAATGAGAAAGATCTTCCTGTTATTCTTCCAGAAGTTGAAAGTTATTTACCAACTGATGATGGTTCTTCACCGCTTGCAAGAAATAAAAATTGGACAAAAATTAATATTGGGGGTAAAGACTATTATAGAGAAACTAATACAATGCCTCAATGGGCAGGTTCTTGTTGGTATTACTTAAGATACCTTGACCCAAATAATAATAAAGAGTTTGCTGATGATAAAAAAATAAAGTACTGGATGCCAGTTGACCTATATATTGGAGGTGCTGAACACGCAGTTCTTCATCTACTTTATTCTAGGTTTTGGCATAAGGTTTTATTTGATTTAGGTTATGTAAATACCTCTGAACCTTTTAAAAAACTTGTCAATCAGGGAATGATTTTAGGAAGATCAAATTTTATATATAGAGTTAAAGACTCAAATAAATATGTTTCTTATAATCTAAGAAAAGATTATGATTACACAAAAATTCATGTTGATGTCAATCTTGTAGATAATGATAAACTAAATATCCAAAAATTTATTAATTCTTCTAATGAATATAAAAATGCTGAATTTATATTAGAAAATAATGAATATATATGTGGTTTTGATACTGAAAAAATGTCAAAATCAAAAAGCAATGTTGTTAACCCTGATAATATAATTCAGAGATTTGGAGCAGATACTTTAAGAATGTATGAGATGTTTCTTGGTCCTATAGAGCAATCAAAACCATGGAATACAAATGGAATAGAAGGTGTGTATAAATTTTTAAATAAATTTTGGTCTTTATTCTTTACAGAAAATAAATTACAACTTTCAGATGAGAAACCAGATGAAGAAGAATTAAAAATATTACATAATGCTATCAAAAAAATTAAAGATGATATTGAGAGACTTTCCTTAAATACTTGTATAAGTCAACTAATGATAACAGTAAACAGCCTTAACAAAAAGAAATGTAATAAAAGAGAAATACTTGAACAATTAATTATAATTATTTCACCATTTGCACCACATTTATGCGAAGAACTTTGGAATAGAATTGGGAATAGTAAAAGTGTTTCTTTTGCTAATTACCCAAAGTTTAATAGTAAATATCTTATTGAAGATAAGTATGAATATCCTTTAATGATTAATGGAAAGCTTAGAGCTAAGCAGTCGTTTAATCTAAATACTGAAGATTCTGAAATAAAGAAGAATGTTTTGGAAAATGAAACGATTAAAAAATGGTTAGATGGTAAAAAAATAAAAAAAATAATTATCGTGCCTAATAAAATTATAAATATTGTCTCCTAGGTTGACTTCAAACTATCTAAAATTTGTGCTTTAATTAAATCTATCCACTCATTATACATCTTCTTAGAAGGATGAAGTTTATCATTGGCTAGTAAGGAAGAATCATTTTCAGCAAGTCTTGAGATATCTGTTATATTAAAATACATTATATTATATTTTTCAGATAATGTTCTATTTATATCATTATAAGCATTAATCTCGTTATAGATTTTTTCTTTGCCACTAGATTTAATAAATGGAGTAACTCCATAATCTGGGATTGATAATACAAATATATTTTTTTTATTATTAGAAAATCTTATTGCTTTATTTAATAAATTTTCAAATTCTACTTTATAATTATTGATCTCATATCCTCTAAACTGATTATTTACTCCTATTAAAAGTGAAACAATATCATACTGGTTTAGTTTAGAATTATTTAAAGTATCAATTAATTCGTCAGTAGTCCAACCTGTTTTTGCAATTATTTTTAATGAGTCAATTAAATCAATCTTTTCCTTTAACTGATATGGATAAGAGCCATCAATTTCAATAGACTCACCAATTGTATATGAATCCCCAAGAGCTAAGTAAGATAAGCTTGGACGTCTGTATTCTTTTTCTTTAGAACAAGATATAAATAAAAAAGAAAAAATAAATAATATTCTAAGCATTATACAAGCCTTCTTACTATCACCACAATAATACCAATAAGAAATATAATTATTGATAATTTATTTACTGTATGCATAGCTTTTAAGCTAAAATTAGATTTATTATTAGGATCTTTTTTTCTGAAGAAATAATTTAATACTTCAGAGAAATCAAAATAATAAGATATTTTACTCTGTTTTTTTTTCATGTTTTTAATTTATGGTTCAATCCAATTTCCATCTTCTTTAATTAGGTTTACTAACTCATCAACTCCATACTTAAAGTTAATACCTCTTTTAACTATATCTTGACCTCTATATAAAGTTATCTTTTCTTTTCCGGAGCCAACATATCCATAGTCTGCATCAGCCATTTCCCCAGGACCATTTACAATACAGCCCATAATCCCAATTTTCAATCCCTTTAAATGATCAGTCCTTTCTCTTATCATGGCAGTTGTTTCCTGTAAATCGAATAAAGTTCTACCACATGATGGACAAGAAATAAAATCAGTTGAAGTAACTCTTACTCTTGCTGCCTGGAGAATCTTATAAGACAGATTATTTAATTTTTTAATTTCATTAATATTTGAAGATGAGTTATTAATAAATATACCATCACCAAAACCTTGAATAAATAAACCCCCAACATCAGTAGATGAATGAATAATTAATTTATCAGAATAGCTAAAATCATAATCTTGAGATAAAATTACAGGATTCTTTAGGTTATCATTTCTCATAAAAAAAGCTCTTATATCCGCCATAAAATGCTCATTAGATGAATTTAAAATCAACACAAAGTTTTTAGGTATGTTTAATTCTTTTAAATCTTCTAGATCAGAAGTATCAATAATTAAAAAATAAATATTTTTAAAAGCTGCTTTAAAATCAAAATTTTTTAAATCATTTAAGGATAGTAGAGGATAAAAATTATTTTGATCTTTCTCTTTAAGCCAGTAAGTATAATCTAATATATATTTATATTTTACCTCTTTAATATTTAAAGTATTTTTCCCAAGATATATGTAGTCAGGAGATGTATCTGATCTTTCCCATTTTATAGAATTTGCATTAAAAGTAATTCCCAGCTTTTTTAATTCATCATAATTTATTTTTTCCAAATTTGAAAGATTAGAAATTACTATTGGGAAATTATCCCCACCTATGTCTAATATTTGAGTCGATTCTCTTTTGTCATATTTATAAGGAGAGTAATTAATATTCTTTGGAGATATAATTTTTTTATGATTTTTTCTTTGATAGTATCTGTCAACAATAATTTTTGCTACTGGAGATTCAAATTCTGGTTCTTCAGTTAATGAAACTCTAATAGTATCTCCAATACCATCATCCAATAGCGTTCCAATACCAATTGCGGATTTTATTCTACCATCTTCACCTTCTCCCGCTTCGGTTACACCGAGATGTAATGGATAATTTTTTAAACTTGAATTATTTAACTTATCCACTAACAACTTATAAGCATGAACCATAACTACGGGATTACTAGCTTTCATAGATAAAACAATATTATAAAAATTATGGTCTTCACAAATTCTAAGGTATTCAAGAGCAGACTCTACCATTCCAAGTGGAGTATCGCCAAACCTGCTCATTATTCTATCTGATAACGACCCATGATTGGTTCCAATTCTCATTGCAGTACCATTTTTTTTACAAATCTTTATTAATGGTGATACCCTCTCATAAATTCTTTCTATCTCATCATTATATGATCTGTCATCATATTCTATTTGTTGAAATTTTTTCTTATCAGCATAGTTACCAGGATTAATTCTAACTTTTTCAACTATTTCAGCAGCTAATTCTGCAGCATTAGGAGTAAAATGAATATCGGCAACAAGAGGAATATTATAACCTTTCTTGTTAAGTTCTTTTTTAATATTTTTTAAATTCTTTGCATCATTTATACTTGGAGCAGTTATTCTGACTAACTCACAACCAGCATTTATCATTCTGATGGATTGATCAACAGTAGCACTAGTATCCATAGTATCAGTAGTAGTCATCGACTGAATTCTAATTGGATTATCACCACCAATTCCAATATTACCTATTTTAACTGGAATAGACCTTCTTCTATTATAGGTGAATAAATTGTTTATGAAATAATCTTTCAATTCTAATTTTTAAATGTCTCCAAGTTGAGGTCTAATGATGATTTCTTCAATTGTAGCTCCTTTGGATGTATCATAAGCAGAATATATTGAATTAGAAACATCATCTGGTTTGATAAAACGATCGTCAGGTAATAATGTTCCGTCCCAACTACCAGTTCTTACTGCTCCAGGCAATACTGAAGTAACTTTTATACCTAATTCTTTTAACTCTTCTCTCAAACATTGACTCATTCCATAAAGAGCAAACTTAGATATGCAATAGGAACCTCCATTTGCATAAGCCACTTTACTAGCTATTGAACACATATTGAAAATATGGCCCTCTTTTTTTTGAGTCATTAAACTAACTAAACCCTTAGTTACCCAATAATTTGAATATAGGTTTACATTTATCATATTTTCCAAAGCAGAATCTTCTTCTTCTATTAATTTTCCAGGAATAAATGTTCCAACATTATTTATTAATACATCAATTATATTTGTATTGTTTTTGACAAAATCAATAAAATTTAAACTCCCCTCTTTTGAAGAAAGATCAGATTTTAATGTATAAACTTTTATATTAGAATTAATTGAACTTATATCGTGTTCTAATTTTTTTAGCTCATCCTCATTTCTTGAACAGGTATATATATCAAAGTTATTTTGAGCAAACTTTATAGCTATTGATCGGCCAATTCCTTTTGAGCCTCCTGTTATTATTAATGTTTTGTTCATAAGACTAAAATCATGTAATTAATTTACAAATTTGTATGTATATTAATGAATAAATAGATTATTAATTGAAAAATTTCGGAAAATACATCTTGTTTTTAATCTCATTATTTGAAAGAAGAGAAAAACTAAAAACATATTTTAGTTTAACGATTAATGAATGTATTAAAATAGGTTACGATAGTCTTTTTATTGTATCAATAGTCTCAATTTTTATGGGTGCTGTTACTACCATACAAACTGCATATAATTTAGTTGGCCCACTAATACCTGATTATGTTATTTCCTTAGTGGTTAGAGACATGACCCTTCTAGAATTATCTCCTACTATAATAGCAATTGTTTTTGCTGGAAAAGTTGGATCAAATATAGCAGGAGAACTTGGGACAATGAGGATAACAGAACAAATTGATGCTTTAGAAGTAATGGGAGTAAACTCTAGCTCATACCTAGTATTACCAAAAATAATAGCCGCTTTACTTATGTTTCCTATTCTAGTTATAATTTCTGCAACTCTAGCAATTTTTGGAGGATATGCAGCAGGAGTTCTTACAGATGTCATTACCGGCCAAGAATATATTTATGGAATTAGATATGAATTTAATCCATTTAATATCCCTTTTGCATT
>Ga0315330_10001077_pt1 | contig 18116 bp, 14 predicted proteins | sample M140m34915metaG_FD_203453 | JGI IMG/M metagenome (GOLD analysis project Ga0315330, IMG submission 203453) | Ammonia-oxidizing marine archaeal communities from Monterey Bay, California, United States - M1 40m 34915 | ecosystem: Environmental > Aquatic > Marine > Intertidal zone | place: USA...
CCAGATGTGATTAGATATGAAGGAGTAAACGATTTGAATGAAGAATTCAATAAGTTTCTTCCATCATTAAGTACCAATCAGATTAATGAACTGAAGATGTTGAATCATAAATTTGAAGATGGTAATGTAGAAAACGGCATTTATTATTTGGCAAGAGCACATGGAATAATGTATAAAAATGGACAATTCTTTACAGGAGTTGATTGGAGAGGAAATGGAGAAATTTCAGATGGCATTACGTATTAGTCTTAGTTTAATATTATTATTATTTATTAGTTGCGGAGATTCCAATAGAGCAACACAATCTGTACTACCAACTCCGGTTGTGACATATACGCCTGGTGAAATAGTTTCTGACCTTGGTGGCCATATTCAATACTATGTTGGGAATACTCCAATAATCATCACTGTACCACATGATGGTGATATCATGCCACCGTCAATACCTGACCGAACCGGAAATATTAAGGAAGCTGAAAATACTTTAGGGATCGCTGAATACTTTTATAATACTTTTACAAGTAATGGATCTAGTGGGTTATACCCTCATATTATTATAAATAATATTAATCGCTCAAGATTAGATCCTGATGCAACTATTGAGGTTGGAGCACAAAACAATAATGCAATTACATATTTCAATCGTTATCATAATTATATTCAAGCTGCAGTTGATTCAACTGAAGCAAATTATGGAGTAGGAATTTTAGTTAATCTATCAGCACATGAAAATGACAATAATGACGTTATTGAAATTGGCTACCTTTTAACTAAAAGCGATCTAAACAATTCAAACGCATACATAGAAAGTCTGGCTTCGCAATCAAGTATTAGTGTTATATCATCTATATCGAATGCTCAATTTAGTGATTCGGTAAGAGGTTTTGATAGCATTGGTAGAAAAATGATGGAGTTAAATTGTTGTAAACCAATCTATTATACTTTTGATGTTACTCCTAGTCCATCCATTCCGGCACCGCAAAGCGATGAATACAATCCTGGTGGTTACACAGTATCAAGATACGGTGGTAGTGGAAATACTAGTATTGGTGCTATCGAGTTTTCAACTCCTTATACAGATCATCGTGATAGCCCTTATGGATATATTGCTTTAGGGACAATGCTAGTCGAATCTGTTGTGAACTTTTACGAATTAAGTACTGGGACTTCGCTAAATATTAATTAAAAATTCTTTAATTAGAATTTCTTAAAGCAGTAGCTTTATTTAAATATTCTTGGGCATCTTCAAGACGACCTTCACCAAAATATGTCCTATATACACCATAATAATATTGAGGGTCGTTAGGGTTTTTGTCAATTAATTCCATATAGTAATTTCTTGATTTTCTCCATCTCTCAGCCTGCTCTAAAGCTTTGGCTAACCCCAATAATGCCTCAACATCATCTGGAGCTAAAAAATATGCTTCTTCAAAATTATATTCAGCTTCTTCAAAATTATCCATTTTCAAATAAACCAAACCTCTGTTAAAAAATAGGTCAACGAGCTCTTTATCGTCGTTAGTTTTTTCAATGGCCATGTCAAGGTTTATTAAAGCAGCGTCAAAATTATTTTGAGCTAAGTATAATGCCCCCAAACTTTTCAATGCTGTAGGTTCATTAGGGTCCATTGCGAGCGCTTGTTCATAATACCCTAACCCCTTTTCAAATTCTCCTAATCGAACGACACTTTGACCAGCACTAACTAGTAATGCTATTTTTGTATCATCTGGAATATCGTCTAGACTTAGACCCATGTCTAAGTACTTGATTGTATTTTCTTTATCACCTTTAACTGAAGAATAAAGCGCAGCAAGTGCATATGAGCCTGGCTGTGATGGATCTAGGTCTTTTGCATCTAAGGAGGTTTGAATAGCTTGATCTATCAATACATCTCTCTGCTCTGCACTGGTAGCTCTGTTCAATAGAGCCAAAAATCCTGAAGCTTTGTAATAAATTAAATTATAACTCTTTGTTACAGAAGCAGTCACAGCTTGCTGAATAGAAACTTTTCTATCATTTCTAGTTGGACGTATCTTTAAATTGCTTGGAGCAGTTTTAGCAATATCCATATATTTTTTTACAGATGACCATTCCTGTTTTCTTGGATAGATTTTATCTCCAAGGTGAAATGCAGCTTCCCATTTATCTTTTGGATGGTTTAATGCTTCTAATAAGTATTTTTCAGCTTCTCCCCACTCTTTATCTTTAATTCTAATTTTAGCAGATTCAAGTGCCTGACCAGCAAATAAAGTTGTTGCTAATATTGTTAGAGCAATAAAATTTTTAAAATACGTCATTATAATAGTTCTCCTTATGGTTGATTAGCAAGTTAGTATTATTATAAAGAGTTTTCAAGAAGTATGGTTAGCATTCATCCATGCAAGGCGCTCTTGAAATTCAGTATCATTAATTTTAAGAAGACCCTCTATTCCCACTCCCTCAATACAAAAAGATGCAGTCACAGCTCCCATCCTCATAGAATCAATCATATTCATTCCATTCATCTTGCCCATTAGGATTCCACCGATGTAAGCATCTCCTGCTCCAGTAGTATCTACAACATTATTTACAGGAAAAGCTTTGATTGAGAAGCTCTCTGAAGAGTTAAAGAAATATGAACCATTTCTTCCATCTTTAATAATTAAACTTTTTGGTCCAAGATTTAAAATTGCTTCTGACATTTTTTTTAAGTCAGCTCCATCCATACCTGATAAAGCTCTTGCTTCATTAAAATTTATACAAAATAAATCTACGCGCCTCACTAGATCTTTGAGGTCCTTATTTGCAATATCAATATAAAGCTTAAAGGTGTCTAATAAGATAAAGGGTTTTGTTTCCATTTGATTTAAAAGCTCAATTTGTAAATGTGGTGCTGTATTACCCAATAAAAGAAATGGACAATTTTTTGAATGTTGAGATAAATCTGGTAGATAAGATTCCGACACTCCGGGATCAACATATAAAGTTTCTCTTGATGAAAAATCATCCTTATACTTCCCTCCCCAACAAAATGTGCTACCATTTAACTGAGTTAAAGAATTGGTAGTTTTCGAATGTTTAGATAATAAATCAAAATGTTTTGATTGGAAATCATCCCCAACAACGCCAACTAATTCACAAGTATTTTTTTTATTGGCAAGAAGAGCGTAAGCTGCAGACCCACCAAGAATATCAGTAAAAATACCATGCTTGTTGACAATTTTATCAATGCTAATTGATCCAAAAACAACTGCTTTATGTGATTGATTTGAAGTCATAAATATTTTTATTAAGATAGCAATGTAATAAAAATGAAAAAAGAAAAAATAGTTTTAGGTATGAGTGGAGGAGTTGACAGCTCTGTGGCAGCATTTTTATTACAAAAAAGAGGTTTTGAGGTTCATGGAGTTTTTATGAAAAATTGGGATGATGAAAATGCTATTTGCAATGCTGAAGATGACTATGCTGATGCATTAAGTGTTTGCAATCAACTTCAGGTACCTTTAAAAAAAATTAACTACACAAAAGAATACAAAGAGCGTGTTTTTAATCAATTTCTGATTGACCATCAAAACGGATTTACTCCAAACCCAGATGTTCTGTGCAATAAAGAGATAAAATTTGACGTTTTTCAAAAATATGCTGAAAAAATAGGAGCAAATAAAATTGCATCGGGCCATTATGCAAAAATAGTTAAAGCGAATGGAAAGTTTTTCATATGCAAGGCAGTGGACTCTTCAAAAGATCAATCCTATTTTCTATATCAGCTAACCAGTAAAATTCTAGAAAGCGTCGAATTCCCCCTAGGAAATATCCTTAAAAAAGATATAAGAAAAATAGCTCAAGAAAATAATTTGATTAATGCCTCTAAAAAGGATAGCACAGGTATCTGCTTCATTGGGGATCGGAAATATAACAATTTTGTTAGTCAATTTTTAAAATCTAATATAGGTAAAATTATAACTGTTGATGGAGAAGAAATTGGCAACCATAATGGACATATGTATTTTACAGTTGGGCAGAGAAAAGGTTTAGGCATTGGTGCACGTCAATCTGCATTTGATCAACCGTGGTATGTGGTTAATAAAGATATTGATAATAACATTGTTTATGTTGCACAAGGACCAGATCATCCCGCTTTATTCTCTGATGAATTAATAGCAGATAACATGTATTGGAATTTAGATATTCAAAAAAATATTCCATTTAAATGTAATGCTAAAGTAAGGTATCGTGATATTGATCATTCGTGTAGTATACTATCATCTAAAGACGATCAATGTTATATTAAATTTGATCATAAAATAAAAGCAATCACTTCTGGGCAATCAATTGTTTTATATCATGAAAATGGTGTTTGTATTGGTGGCGGTATAATAAGAAAAAGAAACATACCTTTTTTAAATGAGGGGATAAATGAATAATAAACTAAGAATTGTTATTTTAGCAGCTGGTAAAGGTACGAGAATGAACTCCGGTTTGCCAAAAGTTTTGCATAAGTTTCAGGGAAAGGCTCTTGTCGATCATGTACTTGACGAGAGTAAATTTCTTAAACCTATTGAATCAATCCTTGTAGTAGGATTTAAAAAAGAACATGTTATCTCACATACTAATAATAGGAGTAATCTTAAATATGTCACACAAAGGGAGCAACTTGGAACGGGACATGCTGTATTACAAACTGAGGAATTACTAAAAAATAAAAAGGGACATATATTAATATTATATGGAGACGTCCCAAATATCAAAGCTTCAACACTTCAACCAATTATAGATGATCATATTATAAATGATCGTGATTTAACCTTGATTACTGCAGAAATCGATAACCCAACTGGATATGGTCGAATTTTAAGAGATAAAAATGGTAGCTTATTGAAAATAGTTGAAGAAAAGGATTGCAGTGATGATGAAAAAATGATCAAAGAATGGAATCCAGGTATCTACATATTTAAAACTCCACAAGTATTTGAAATTTTAAATAAAATTAAAACTAATAATGCTTCCAAAGAATACTATCTCACTGACGCAATTGGATTAGCTCAACAATCTGATATGCAAATAAAGGCTATAAAAATTGCAAATTCAGACGAAGTATTAGGAATAAATACAACTAAACAGCTTGAAGAGCTTGAATCTTGAATTATTTTTTAAATATAGTAATAGGTTCTTTAGTTGTAATAATTCTGGGATTTGGCTTTTCATTCAACCTTTATCTCAATCAACAAGTTTCTTTAAAAGATTTAAATCCAACGAACACTTCTAAATCAAACGAAAATAAAATTAAATTATTTGAGGATTATTCTACTCAAACTCTAAAGATAGCTGTTCTAAACGGCTGTGGTATTAGTGGTCTAGGTAACTCATATGGAAATATCTTAACAAATAGATATGGATTGCAGGTAACTAGAATTGAAAATGCAGATAATTTTAATTACGAAATGACTACTATTGTTATATTGAGTAGAGATAATCCTAATATTGAAAACTTGCTTACTATCATGGGAACAAACATAAATGCAGGCAATGTTGAATTCGATGCCACTATTAATCCTGATGAAGATATTCAAATAATCATTGGTAAAGACTATCAAGACTTTCTTAACTTGAATCAATGAGTTCAAAACCATTACTTAAAAAAATTGTTTCCTTGGCTGATGACAAAAAAGCTGAGAATATTGTTGCTCTTGATGTTTCAGGTATTACATCACTTTCAGAATATTTCGTTGTTTGTTCTGCTAAAAACTTAATACAGGTAAAAGCGATTGCTGATAATATAAAAGATAATGTAACTGAAAACCCTTGGAAGACTGAGGGTTATGAAAATGGTACATGGATTATCTTAGATTATGTTGATATAGTTGTTCATGTTTTTTTTGAAGAAATGAGATCGTACTACGATTTAGAAAGAATTTGGTTTGATGCAAAGGAAGTAAAAGTATGAAGTTAAAAAAACTAATGAATGATTTCTTACAAAACTATCTAGAAGAAAATGGTATTCAGTTTGAAGATTGGAGCATCAATGTTAATAATCAGGATGGTTTTGGAGATTACTCATCAAATATTGCTTTAAAATTAACAAAACAATTAAAAAAAGCTCCAATTGAAATAGCAAATAGCATTGCTAGTCACCAAAATAATTCAAGTGATATTTTTACTATAAGTGCATCGAAACCTGGCTTTATAAATTTTCATATTTCAAATGATTATTATCTCGAAATACTAAACCATATTTTAAAAGAGGAAGAAAATTTTGGTAAAAAGAAGAAATTAAATAAATCAGCAAATGTTGAATTTGTAAGCTGTAACCCAACAGGCCCTCTAACCGTTGGTCATGGTAGACAAGCTATCCTAGGTGATATGGTGTCAAATATATTGAGCTGGAATGGATATGAAGTCACTAGAGAATATTATTATAATGATGCCGGTAAGCAAATGAGGGTTCTTGCAGAATCATGTTATGCTAAATATGCGCAACAAGTTGGCAAGAAAGTGGAAATGCCTGAAAATGGATATATTGGAACCTACCTAGATGAAATTGCTTCTAAAATAGTGAATAATCATGGTAAGGATTTAGAAGCCAGTGATCCAATTTTTAGGGATTTTACAGAAAAAGAAATATTCTCAAATATTGAGAATACTTTAGAAAGTATTGGTATTAAGTTTGACGTTTTTTCCAAAGAAGGTGCATTTTATAAAAATGGTGCTATAGACAATGTTCTTAAAAAATTTAAAGAAAAAGGCTTATCATATGAAAAAGATGGTGCAGTATGGTTTAAAACTTCAAGCTTAGGTAAAGATGAAGATAAAGTTTTAGTTAAGAGCTCAGGAGAGCCAACCTACAGATTGCCAGATATTGCATATCATGCAGATAAAGTTGACAGAGGGTTTGATTTAATTGTAGATATTTTTGGTGCTGATCATATTGACACATATCCCGACGTATTATTAGGACTGAAAAGTCTTGATAAAAAAACCTCGCATATTAAAGTAGTAATACATCAATTTGTTACCATCAAGAAAGGTGGAGAAATTGTTAAGATGTCTACTAGAAAAGCAAATTTTATAACCCTTGATGAACTAAAAGACCAATTAAGCTCTGATATAATTAGATATTTTTTCATTATGAGAGGAGCAAACAGTCATTTAGATTTTGATTTGGATTTAGCAAAAGACGAATCAGAAAAAAATCCAGTTTATTATCTTCAATATGCCAATGCTCGAATATCAAATCTATTAACAAGATATGATAAAGAAATATCTAATGAAGAAAAAATTGATTTAAGTCTTTTAAAAGAAAAAGATGAAATTGCATTAGCAAAATTATTATCCGAATTTCCAAACAAAATGGATGAGGTTCTCAACTCTCTTGAACCAAGAAAGATTGCAACATATTTAGAAGAGGTTGCTGCAGCTTATCATAAGTTTTATGGCAATCACAAGATAATTGACAAAGATAACCTTTCCTTATCATCTTCAAGAAAAAAATTATGTGAGGCAACAAAAATTATCTTAAAAAATGGATTATCAATTCTTGGTATAAGTGCGCCTGAAAGAATGTAGACATGAGCATCTTAAGAATTGGTCACAGAGGAGCCAAAGGTTATGTTGCTGAAAATACATTCAATTCGATAAAAAAAGCTATTCAGCTAAATGTAGATGGTATTGAAATTGATGTTTTTAAATGTTTGAGTGGTCAACTAGTGCTTTCACATGATGAAGACTTAAAAAGAATGACTGGTAAATCAGGTGCTATCGAAAACTTGACTCTTAAAGAGATAGATGATTATTTAATTAACAATGAATATAAAATTTCTACATTAAATGAAATTTTAGAACAAATTAAAGATCCACTTTTAATCAATGTTGAACTAAAGGGATCTGATACAGCTACAACAACATCAGAAATTATTAATGACTGTTTAGTAAAAGGTGCTTGGAATATTGAACACTTTATTGTTTCAAGCTTTAATTGGGTTGAACTTGAAAAATTTAGATTTGTCGATAAGAATATTCCAGTGGGCATATTAGTTAGTCAGTCTATGAGTATAAGTGAAGCTATTGAATTTGGTAAGAAAATTAATGCTCATGCTATTCACCCAAATTATAATCTGTTAGACAAAAAAACTGTCAAGAAAATTAAAAATAATGGTTTTAAGATATTTACATGGACAGTCAATGATAAAAATGATATCGATTTGATGAAAGAATTAAATGTGGATGGTATAATATCTGACTATCCAGATAGGATTTAAAAATGTTGTGGAGGCGGGGAGAATCGAACTCCCGTCCAAAGTAGAGAAAAAGTAGACGTCTACATGTTTAGTTTCTTGTTCATATTTCACTAAATACCTGTACAAGAACAAACAGTCATTCAGCAATCTTCTAAGGTTTCATTTATTTAACTGAAGCAGGAAAATAAACTATCTCATTTTTATGACACCATTCAGCGAACGATGAGAAACGTCTACTGATGATGGGCTTCAGCAATTAAGCGAAAGCCATTTGGCCATTATCGGCACTTAATATAGGTTAGAAGTTTTAAGAGGTACTAAGCTCTACATGCAATCTAAAATTCCGATCTAAAATGTCGAAACCGGTCGCCCCCAATTTTCAAATAGAACAGAAGATACAACACATTATGGAAACAAAAAAGGCTCTGTAGCGCCAACCCCAGAGCCTTTTCGATTGCTTGTATTTGCTTACAATAATCTAATTTTAGACTACCCCAAACTAATAATAATTTTTTCAATTGGTCAATATTTTTTGTTTCAATTTTGAAAAAAAAATTTTCGAAATGACTTTTTAAGAGTATTAATTTAAATTTTATGGGTTATATTTTAGCCTAGTTTTGCCTCCGTAGCTCAATGGTAGAGCAGGGGCCTTTTAAGCCCTTGGTTGTAGGTTCGAGTCCTTCCGGGGGTACAATATTTAAAAAATATTTCTTTATTATGTCTGAATTTCACAATAAACATATCGGACCTTCTCAGAAAGAAATCGACGAAATGTTGCAATATCTTGATTGCAAATCTTTAAACGATCTTCTAGAAAAAATTGTGCCCAAAAATATTTTAGATATCGATGACACATCCATTGGTAATGAAATATTCTCTGAGCATGATATTCTAAATCATGTAAAGAATCTTGGTAGTAATAACTCTATTTATAGATCTTTAATTGGTCAAGGATATTATGATACAATTACTCCAAATGTTATTTTAAGAAATATTCTAGAGAATCCGGGATGGTATACACAATATACTCCTTATCAGCCTGAAATATCACAAGGCAGACTAGAGGCGCTTTTAAATTACCAAACAATGATTACAGAAATTACAGCATTGCCTATAGCCAATGCTTCTCTTTTGGATGAAGGAACTGCAGCTAGTGAAGCTATGTTGATGCTTTACCGTAAAAATCGATCAGAGAAAAATCAATTTTTAGTTGATAAGAATTGTTTTCAGCAAACTATTGACGTTATTATTTCAAGAGCAGAGCCGCTAGATATTGAAATTATTGTCACTGACTTTAATACTTTTGAATTTTCTAAGGCGTTCGGTTGTATTGTGCAATATCCAAATAGATATGGTCACATTGCAAGTGATAATGATTATAAAGATCTTGTTTCAAAAGCTCACGACTCAAATTGTAAAGTTATTTTTGCAAGTGATTTAATGTGTTTACAGCTTTTTGAGGCTCCAGGAGATTTGGGAGCAGATATTGCTGTAGGTAATAGTCAGCGTTTTGGTGTGCCACTTGGATATGGAGGTCCTCATGCAGCTTTTATGTCTACAAGTGAAGAATTTAAAAGAGATATTCCTGGAAGAATTGTTGGAGTGTCACAAGATCGTAGAGGTAACCAAGCTTACAGGCTTACACTCCAAACTAGAGAGCAACACATAAGGAGAGAAAAAGCGACTTCAAATATTTGTACTGCTCAAGTACTGCTTGCAATCATTTCAGGAATGTATGCTTTATTTCATGGACCTCAAGAATTAAAAAATATTGCAAACAGAATACATGACTTTACAAGCGATCTAGCAGATAAAATTTCAAAATTAGGTCATGAAATTATAACAAATGATAATGCTTTTTTTGATACTTTAATCGTGAAGTTATCAAACATCAGTATTGACGACTTTAGAAAAAAAGCATTAGAGCAAAATTTTAACTTGATGTATCATGACAATGACCTTGTTGGTATTTCTTTAGATGAAAAAACTAATCAAAGTGAAGTTGAAGCGCTAGCAATGCTATTTGATGTGGGAAACAGCTCAAAAAGTTCTTTTAAAACTTTTAAATCCAATAGAATTAAAAAAATTTTAACTCATCCTATTTTCCAAAGTGTTAATTCTGAAACTGAAATGCTTCGATATATTAATAAATTAGAAAAAAGAGACCTGTCTTTAAATTATAGCATGATACCACTCGGTTCCTGTACCATGAAACTGAATGCAACTGTTGAAATGATCCCAATTAGTTGGCCCGAGTTTAATTCAATCCACCCGTTTGCTCCATTAAACCAAGCCAAGGGTTATGAAAGAATCATTAACGAACTTGAAGAAATGTTATATAAAGTTACTGGATTTGATGCTGTATCTTTTCAACCAAATTCAGGTGCTCAAGGGGAATATGCAGGATTGTTAAGTATTAGAGAATATCATAAAGCTAATAATTCAAACAGAAATATATGTTTAATACCTGAATCGGCACACGGAACAAATCCAGCTAGCGCAATTATGGCTGGACTTAAAGTTGTAATAATAAAATGTGATGAGCATGGGAATATAGATTTTAAAGATTTAAGCGAAAAAGTTGATGAAGCTGGTGACAGGCTATCATCATTGATGGTTACATATCCTTCAACACATGGTGTTTTTGAACATAATATTAATGAAATATGTGGCTTAATTCACAAAAATGGTGGATTAGTTTATATGGACGGAGCAAACCTAAATGCAATGGTTGGTGTGTGCAAACCCGGGAAGTTTGGTGCAGATGTTATGCATATCAATCTTCATAAAACTTTTTGTATACCTCATGGTGGTGGTGGGCCAGGTATGGGGCCAATTTGTGTAAATGAAAAATTAAAGCCATATCTTCCAAAGCATAGTTTTACTGATAAAGATTTTTCTTATTCAGTGTCTTCATCTCCTTTTGGTAGTGCTAGTATACTTTTAATTTCTTATATCTATATGAAACTAATGGCTGCAAACGGTCTTTTAAAAGCATCTCAAGTAGCTATTTTATCTGCAAATTACATGGCAAAAAGATTAGAAAAAGATTATTCTATACTTTACAAAGGTAAAAGTGGATTAAATGCACATGAATTTATCGTTGATTGTAGATCATTTAAATCAACAGCAAATATAACTAATGAAGATATTGCTAAAAGATTAATTGATTATGGTTTTCATGCACCTACCATGTCTTGGCCAATCCCAGGCACTTTGATGATTGAACCAACTGAGAGTGAAACAAAATCTGAACTGGATAAATTCTGTGACGCTATGATTGCAATAAGAAAAGAAATAGAGGAGATAGAATCAGGTAAAATGTCTCAAGAAGACAATGTTTTAGTTAATGCTCCTCATACAGTTCATGATATTTGTGACGATTGGAATCATCCTTACTCAAAAGAAAGTGCAGTTTTTCCTTCGCAATGGAATAAAGAGAATAAATTCTGGCCATATGTATCTAGAATAGATAATGCTTTTGGTGATAGAAATTTTTTCTGTGTATGCCCTGATATTGATTCTTATAAATAATATTCTATTTAAAGTACTCTTGGAGCGCTTTAACACTTATTTGGTTTAAATGCTTCATCGAATCAATAGCTGCTCTTGCTCCAGAAAGTGTAGTAATAGTTAAAATATTTTTCATTACAGATGTTTTACCAATCGCTTCTTCGTCAAATCTTGATTGTGGGCCTTCAGGTGTATTAATTACTAATTGAATATTATCATTTAAAATTTCATCAACAACATTTGGTCTTCCTTCCCCAACCTTAAACATGTCATCACAGATGATACCATACTCTTTTAAAAACTTACATGTACCTCTTGTAGCAACAAGATTAAATCCTAATTCAATTAAAGTTTCAGCAATTGGAACAAGACCTTTTCTGTCTGATTTGTTAACTGATAAAAAAGCTGTTCCTTTTTTTGGAACATTATATCCATCTGACTTCATTGCTTTTAAAAAAGCACTACCTGTACTGTTGTCGATGCCCATTACCTCACCAGTAGATTTCATTTCAGGCCCTAAAAAAACTTTTTCATCTTTAAATTTTTTAAAAGGCAACACAGCTTTCTTAACAGCATAGTGTTTAAAATTATTTTTTTTGATATTGAATTCATTTAATGATTTCCCAACTGAAATTTGTGCTGCAATATTTGCTAAAGGTACGTTACTATACTTGCTAACAAATGGAACAGTACGGCTTGACCTAGGATTAACCTCTAATACATAGACTTTATCATCTTTCACTGCAAATTGCAGGTTTATCAATCCTACCACTTTAAGTTCTATAGCTAATTTAGTTGTGATTTCTTCTATTTGATTTTTTACTTCATCATTGACTTCATACGGAGGGATAACACATGAAGAATCACCTGAATGAACCCCGGCTTCTTCAATATGCTGCATAATACCTCCAATAAAGACTTCTTTTCCATCACAAAGTGCATCTACATCAAATTCAAATGCATTTTCAATGAATTGATCAATTAAAATTGGGTGATCGTTTGTTGCTTCAGCAGACCTAAATACATAATCTACCAATTGCTCTTTGGAATAAACAATTTGCATTGCTCTTCCGCCTAACACAAAACTAGGCCTTACCAACACAGGAAAGTTTGCTGTTTCAGCGTAACTATATATATCATCATAATTTTTAGCTATGCAGTAATCAGGAGTTAATATATTTAACTTATCAATAACCTTTGCAAACTCTTCTCTATTTTCTGCAAGATTAATACTATCGGATGATGTGCCATATATTTTAACTCCAGCTGCAGTAAGTTGATTTGCAATCTTTAAGGGAGTTTGACCTCCGAATTGTACAAGTACACCATCTGGTTTTTCAAAATCTATAATATTCATTATGTCTTCAAAGGTAATAGGTTCAAAATAAAGCCTATCTGCTAAATCGAAGTCAGTTGAAACAGTTTCCGGATTACAATTTACCATTATTGATTTATATCCCGCTTCTCTCAAACCAAATACAGCTTGAACACAACAATAATCGAATTCAATCCCTTGACCAATTCTGTTTGGCCCACCTCCTAAAATCATAATTTTTTTACCTTCTAAAGGCTTTAAGTCGTTTTCTGATTCATATGTTGAGTATGAATAAGGAGTTTCTGCTTCAAACTCTCCAGCGCAAGTATCAACTAATTTGTAAACTGGTTTAATTTCATTATCAACTCTCATTTTCCTTACTTCGCTTTCAGATAAATTGTTCAAGCGAGCTATTTGTAAATCTGAGAATCCATTCTTTTTCAGGAAATGTAAATTATCGATTGAATAATGCTCTTTCTCAATTTTAACTATTTCCTGAATCTCTATCAAAAACCATGGATCGATTCCGGTATTTTTATGAATTTCTTCAATTGAAAATTCCTGTTTTATTGCTTCTTTGACTTTTAACATTCTGAAAGCGCTGCCATCATTCAAAGATTTAATATCCAATTCTCTAAATCTTTTAATGTCATAATCTTCTTCTCTAGGATCCTTTGTTTCAAACCCAGGTAAATTAAGCTCTAGTGAACGAAAAGCTTTTTGAAATGATTCACGAAACGTTCTTCCGATTGCCATTGCTTCTCCAACTGATTGCATTTGGACGCCTAATTTTCCTGAAGCCGAAGAAAATTTCTCAAAATCAAATCTAGGCAATTTTGTAACTATATAATCAATTGTAGGTTCAAAAGCAGCTAATGTTCTGTTGGTTATATCATTTTTTAATTCATCTAAAGAATATCCAACTGCCAGTTTTGCAGCAATTTTAGCAATTGGAAATCCTGTGGCCTTAGAAGCAAGAGCGGAGGATCTACTAACCCTTGGATTCATTTCAATTATAACCATTCTTCCATCAATAGGGTTAACTGCAAACTGAACATTTGATCCACCTGTATCAACACCTATTTTTCTAATACATTTTATTGCTGCATTTCGCATCAATTGAAATTCTTTATCACTAAGCGTCATTGCAGGAGCAATTGTAATTGAGTCACCAGTATGAATACCCATCGGATCGATATTCTCAATCGAACAAATGATAATAACATTATCATTTAAGTCTCTAATAAGCTCGAGCTCATATTCCTTCCAACCGTTTAAGTATTCTTCAACCAGCACCTGTCCAGTTGGACTTTCTTTTAAGCCTTTATTTACTGATATTTCGAATTCCTCTTCATTGAATGCAACAGAGCCACCTGACCCTCCTAATGTAAAAGAAGGTCTTATAATAGCGGGTAAAGAAATTTTTTCTAGTAAATTTGTGGCCTCTTCAAGTGATTTAACAGTATACCCATAAGGTAAATCAAGACCAATTTCTAGCATAGCCTCTTTGAACATTTCTCTACTTTCTGCTGTTTCAATAGCTTTTCTATTAGCTCCGATTAATTCAACATTATATTTTTTAAGAATCCCATCTTCATCGAGCTTCATGGCAACATTTAAGGCAGTTTGGCCTCCAACAGTCGGCAAGATAGCGTCCGGTTTTTCTTTTTTTATAATTTCTTCAACATACTCTACTGAAATAGGCTCAATATATGTTTTATCAGAGAATTGAGGGTCAGTCATAATGGTAGCAGGATTAGAATTAATCAGTACAACTCTATATCCTTCTTCTTTTAGGGCTTTTATGGCTTGTGTCCCAGAATAATCAAATTCACAACCCTGTCCAATTACGATGGGTCCAGCTCCTATTACTAGAATAGTATTTATATCATTACGCTTTGGCATTATTTCTCATCATATTAAAAAATTCTTTAAAAACGTACCTTGAGTCATGAGGACCTGGGCTTGCTTCAGGATGGTATTGAACTGAATATGCTGAAATATCATTACAGCTTATTCCTGCAACAGTATCATCGTTTAAGTGTTTATGGGTCACAATAACATTTGAAGGGAGAGTATTTTCATCAACAGCAAATCCATGATTCTGTGAAGTAATTTCAACTTTGTTCGTAATTAAGTTTTTTACTGGCTGATTAATACCTCTATGACCGAACTTCATTTTAAATGTTTTAGCACCTAATGCTAAAGCTAAAATTTGATGCCCGAGACATATGCCAAAGATAGGTTTTTTACCTAGTAAATTTTTTACTGTTTCTATACCATATGTTACTGCAGCAGGGTCTCCTGGACCGTTTGATAAAAAAATACCGTCTGGATTAGAAGAAATTATTTCATCATGTGTTGCATTAGCAGGAAAAATTTCAACCTCAGCTTCATTTTCTAACATAATATCATATATATTACTCTTCATTCCAAAATCAATTGCCGCGATTTTATAAAGTGGTTTATCAGTATTTGATAAAATAACTTTTTTCTTTCTTGCTACTTTAATTGCTAGATCTTGGCCTTCCATTTTTGGAACAATGCCAATCTTGTTAGCTAAACTATCTAAATCAAAGTCTTCAGTTGAAATAACACCTCTCATTGCACCATGTTCTCGTAGATGAATAGTTAACGCCCTGGTATCAATATCTTGAATTCCAACTATTTTGTTTTCTTTTAAAAAAGATGATAAAGATTCTTTAGATCGCCAATTAGAAGGTTGTAAAGATTCACTCTTAATAATAAACCCTGTAGCATGTACTTTTTCAGATTCCGTATCATTATTATTAGTTCCATAGTTGCCAATATGTGGGCTACTCATTACAATCATTTGGTTTAAGTAAGAAGGGTCAGTTAATATTTCTTGATATCCAGTCATACCAGTATTGAAACATACCTCACCAAAAGTTTCTCCATGATTACCAAGACTTTTTCCGACAAAAAAAAGGCCATCCTCTAAAAGTAGGATAGCCTTTTTTAATTTTTGCATTGCCTATTTTAAACTAATTAAACAAAAATTAAAACCTAATTTTTTTACCTGTTGCCATAAGATATACTGCCATCAGTGTTGTAGCTATAGTAAATAAAATTAGAAAAATGAATGATATCATAAAAGAAGCATCTGAAACACCAAGCGTGGCTTCTCTTAATGCGCTTATAGCATAGTAAATTGGATTCACTTGACTTAAAGTCATAGCCCAATCAGGAAGCATTTTTATTGAGTAAAATATTCCACCAAGGAAACTAAAAGGAGTGATAACAAAATTTTGTATTAATGCTAGTTGATCCCAAGAGTCTGATAATTGTCCAACAAAAAGCCCCAAACTTGAAAAAGACCATGATACTAAAAGAATAAATAATAATGTAAGAGGTAGGTTCAAAATAGGCATACCTGCAAGCCAACAAATTAAGAGAATTAAAATTCCATTTACAAAACCTCTAATAGCACCGCCAATTATAAATGATAATGATAGTTCAAGACTTGAGAGTGGAGTAATCAAAAGCTCTGGCAAAGTTTGAAGTAATTTCATTTGCAGCATGGATGAAGCAGAATTTGCAACTGCATTGGTAATTACATTCATCATTAATAGTCCAGGTAAAATATATATTTTATATGATACGCCCCCGATTTCGCTGATTCTATTTTCAAGCGCCACTCCAAAAACGAATATATACAATAAAGTAGTTACTATTCCTGGTATTATGGTTTGTCTCCAAACAGAGAAAAATCGCATAATTTCTCTTGATGATAGTGTATAAAAACCAACCCAATTTTTAATCATTAATTTTCCTTCCAGTTAGATCAAGAAAAACATCTTCTAAAGATGTTTGAGGAATATGAATGTCTTCAATTTTAATATCTTTTTCAGAAAACTTTAAAATTATTGAAGGCAGTTCAAGGTTAGGTTTATCTGTAAAAATTTGTACAGTTTCCTCACTTATTTTGTAATCATACTTATTTAAAAAGCTGAAATCACTATTTAGACTATCCTTTAATCTAATTTCAAGAGAAGAGTTTTTAACCATTTTTTTAAGATTAGAAACTGTATCTTCAACAATCAATTTTCCTTTATCAATAATTCCTACTCTCTCACATAAAAGCTCTGCTTCATCAATATAGTGAGTGGTCAATAATATAGTTTTACCTTCTTTATGTAGCTCTTGTAAATACAGCCACAAGTCATGTCTTAGTTCAACATCAACTCCGGCGGTAGGCTCATCAAGGATAATTATTTCCGGATCATGTACCAAAGCTTTTGCTATTTGTAACCTTCGCTTCATTCCACCAGAAAGTTCACGCATTTTTTTTGATTTGTGCTTGGATAAACCTAATTTTTCAAGCAAATATTCAATTCGTTCTTTTGCACTTGATCTTGAAACACCATAAAATCCTGCTTGAAAATATAATAATTGCTCTAAAGGAAAAAACCAGTCCATGCTAACTTCCTGCTGTGCAATGCCAACTTGTGATCTAGCAAATCTAAAATCATTTTCTATATTTTTGCCAAAGATTTCAATGTTTCCACCTGACGGTTTAACTAGGCTTGTAATTGAGTTGATAGTGGTTGATTTTCCAGCACCATTAGGACCTAATAATCCATAAAACTCGCCCTTCTTGATTTCCAAATCAACACCTTGAACTGCCTTTACAGTGTCATAATTTTTAAAAAGCTTACTGATTTTAATTGCTAGATTTTTATTCATTTGAAGGTACTATTTTATAAATACTTCCTGAGAATTCCACTATATATAATTCACCATTTATGTCTTCTCCAAAAGAAGAAATCATACTTTTTTTACTTCCTAGTAATTGTGTAGTTAAATCTTTTGTTACCCCATTGACTGGATTTAATGACCAAATTTTTCCAGTACAAAAATCTGAAAACAAATAGAGTCCATTTAACTCATTAATTTTACTGCCTCTATAAACATACCCACCTGTAACCGAACAACCATATACGTTCTTTTGGTTAATATCCATGAGGCTAAATGCGTATGATGCATCGCTTGGATACTCAAAAATTGGGCTTGTTAGATCATCTTTAACACATATATCATTATCATAACAATGA
>Ga0315330_10001080_pt1 | contig 18093 bp, 17 predicted proteins | sample M140m34915metaG_FD_203453 | JGI IMG/M metagenome (GOLD analysis project Ga0315330, IMG submission 203453) | Ammonia-oxidizing marine archaeal communities from Monterey Bay, California, United States - M1 40m 34915 | ecosystem: Environmental > Aquatic > Marine > Intertidal zone | place: USA...
TCTATGCGGTTAACTGGGAGGGTAGGCTTCCCAAGAAAAAGAAGAGCTTTGGCACCGCGATGAAATTCTGGGGAAATTCCACCTGGTTTAACGTTACTACCTATCTCAAGCTGGCAATTTTGATCGGAATCGTCGCAAGCGACAACTATGTGATGGACTGCATTTGTGACCCACCCATTGAATCGCCAGCAAGCACTGCTCAGTGGGTTCGCAATCTCTTTTTACACGATCACAGTCAAACCCTTCAGCGATAGAAGCTAATCTAGAAAATTAGATTGGCTCTTGCTGCAGATTCATTCAGCCTGCTTAAAACTGTTTTCGGCTGTCAAGAAGAATGGTCACAGGACCATCATTGACGAGCTCTACGGCCATCTCAGCCTGAAAAATACCCGTCTGCACAGGCACATTTATTCCGCGACAGGCTTCGATGAATTCCTGATACAAACGCCGCGCCAACTCCGGCTTTGCGGCACGTACAAAACTAGGACGCTTACCTTTTTTCACATCACCAAGAAGCGTGAACTGACTAATGACCAGCAGAGATCCCTGAGTATCTAATAGCGAAAGATTCATCTTTCCGTCGACATCTTCAAAAACCCTTAATCCGGTAATTTTTCCAACTAGATAATCCAGATCAGCTTTTTCGTCGCCGACCTCGACTCCCAGAAAAACAAGCAGTCCACGTTTAATCTGCCCAACCGTTTCACCGTCGACCGCAACGGAGGCTCGAGTTACGCGTTGTACAACCGCACGCATGGACGAACCCTTTATCTCTCGAAGGTTTCATTGCTTTTTTCTGCAGACTGCGACTCACTCGAAGAACCGATTTTTTTCATTCGAACGATATAGTCCGCTGTCACATCTACCTTCTCAACATCAATGTACTTAGCCCTAAAAGAGTCGTCGGAAAGATCGGTGAGCACTTGGAATCTCGAAAAACCAATAGCGATCAATTCCTTATTCGCCAATCGACTCTCTCGATTGGGAAACCTGGAAAAACTCATCCGCTTAGGAACATACGACAATGTCGAATCCACACCCAAAACAAGTTCAACAGTGTGTGGGAAATGCGATGGCAATGCCCCCCAGTCAGGTTCCTCGGTCAAACTTGTTTTACCGGTCAACTTGGCTACTGTCCTTGCGTTCAAGACTCCCCGAAGCAACACGTCGCCATTTGACTGCCGCTTTTTCTCCTCGAAATCGAAGGCCGCGGACAAATGACGCATGGTGCAAGCAATACCGCCAGAAGCAACCCACCCCGTAGGTATCAAGGCACTCGTCGTGTCTGCCATACTTTCTCTTAACACGTCCAGATTCACAAATTCAAGCGTATCCTGTCGGTCAACCAATCCGTTGTGAGAGAACTCCTGCAATTTGAATACAATATTACCATCACACAATTGGTGAATCGAAACCGGATTGGAATCGTTGGCAAACTTTAGGGCTAAACTCGATTTATGAGTCCCCTGCCCCATTTGATAGTAAGTTCCAACTGCTTCTACTTTTTGATCAAAAATCATGCCGCTCATTGAAACATTCACTTCAAAGGGCATCGAGTTAGCAAGTGAATTGGAAACATCCAGCAGAAAACGTTGGGGACTTTGGTTTGGGTTGGCCCAGCTTTTCTTAGCAGCACTTCTTTTCCGCACCACGGACGAGGTTTCCTCCTGCCACACCGTTGAGGGGATCTCTTCCTCGTAGGTTATCAAGGCCACCTGTGAATCGCCTGAGTTTCCATCATTTGTTTCTTCGTTCACTAGGCCGCGATCACGATAACCCCGAATCGGCAACGCAATATTTGGGTCGGTCAGCCGCGGCATTTGCCGTAACTCTGCTTGCTTCCGTTGAACTGACTCATTTACTGGCACATTTGAATCCAAAACAACGCCGCTAGAGTCTGCGGGTTCGGCTAGCTGGGTTAGCCACAAAAGGCTTCCGGCTGCTAGCAAAGCGACGGCAAGGGGTAATTCTTGCTTCATGAATCGGATATGCGGATTTTTCCAAAGAATTGTGTTGTGACGGGCCGAACTAACAACTACGTAGCCAACCCGCGCAGGATTGCGTGCCCTTGGGGCGAGCATCTTAGGAGGGGCGGACCAAATGGTCTACGGCAGTTTGCTGCTGAAGCAGTGAAAACGAAACACTTTTACAACCCAGACTTTTGATTGCACGTGCCATGAGGCCCGGGCGGAGTCGACAAGCCGAGCAGTTTCGGCAAAAAACCTTTAAGGGGGAATCTGATGTACGCACGTTATGTAACGGGCATCACAATGCTGGCGTTAGCCACTTTGACTACTTCGGCGCTCGCATACCAAGTGCCAGGTGCCCGCACTGGAATTCCGGTAGGGCATAATTTGCCACCGGCTCAAATGCTCATGGAGCCAGGCCCCGGAGTCGGCGGTCCAGGACCAGGCGTTCTCAACCGATCGATGCGAAGCGGTCCAATGCAGAACGCAAGCTACGGATCTTTTGGGGCGGCAACGACCCAAAATGTACAGGTCCTTTTTGATCAGCCCAAAATGATGAAAATTTCTTGGGACGTTTCTGCCGTTGGCATGTATGACTCAACACCGTTGGTCGTACCCGGTCGACAGAACTTTGCCCAAGGCGGAATCTTCCGTCTGAAGGTAACTGAAATTGAAGGTCGCCCGGGAATGGAACTCTATCCAACTCTCGAGATTGGCCGAGCAAACACGCGAACTGCCGCCTACCTTTCACACGCTGCAGTCCCTGTTCAACTGACTCAAGAAGATTTCGACCAAGTCGCAGCAGCTAACTTTGTCACCAAAGTTATCTACGTCCCCGATCCCGAATTTCAAGAGTTAGCGTTAGCTGGAGTTGACACCATTGTCAGCACTCGCCTCGATCCCGGTGTCGACCCGATTACCGAAGCTGATCGTCGCGGATCAATTCTTGCAATCGTAAGAATGGGTAACAAAGACCTTGAAGTGCCTGGTTCAGATCCTGCTGTTGCAGCCGGTGGCCCAGTCATGATGGGTGGCGGAGTTTCAGACTACATCTCCGGAGTCACAGGCCCGAATTACGGAATGCCAATGACCGGAACTAACATTGGTCTGCCCGGTCCTCCTCATATTCCACTAGGTGGACCTGCAGGACTGCAACGCTACGAAATGCACAACCACACTGCGATGCAAATTCCAACGCCGACACAGCAAGTGGATGTTCACATGCGTCAGCGACCTGGACTTAGCTATCCTTCACCCGTCAACAAAGTGTTGATTGATGAAAGAACGATTCGACCATCGAGAATGAACTCTCAACCACCAGCCGACATGGTTCGTGGAGTTCTTCCTCCAGACTGCCCTCCAGGGCAGCTCGGAAATCGATTCCGTCGCTAGTGCTCTTTAGAAATCTCACGAGCCGCGATGGCGAAAGTCATCGCGGCTCGTTTTTTGCACTTCACTTCGGAGTGGCAAAAATAACGAAGGACGATCCGTCCATTCCAAATTCGCAAAAGGAATTCGCAATAGGTTCAAACCTGATGTCGAAAGTTAACGAGTAAAATGATGAAGCATTCCTTAGCAAACAACCTTTTCCTGCTGGCTGTCATCTCAACTCTTGTGATGAGCGCTGCATCAGCGTCAGCGCAACAGCGAACCCGCCATCACTTAATCGATGGCAACATGGTACCGGGAGCCGCTGCGGATCATTATCGCCTTGGCAATCCCGCTCTGCGCGGACACGTCCAACCAGTTCGACTGATTACTCCCAAGGGAACGAATATCGAGGTCGGTACTGGAAATAGCTTTATCCAGACGAATGCATCGAAAGCTTCCGTGGCGATGCAAATCGGTCCTGTTTACCGATTCAAACTGACAAATGTCCCACGTTACGAAGGACAGGCACTCTATCCTTCTATTGAACTTCTTAACCGACTCAACCCGCCTCAAGGACTCGAGAATGAGTTCCCAGTCGAGGTCGTATTGACGCAGGAAGATGTTGTCGACGCCATGCGAGGTAGCCTCGTCACGAAGGTAATCTACCTCGAAAATCCTGAGACCGCGCTGCCTCAACGGCACATGGCCGATCAGCAACCGTCTATCGATATTGGCGGTGCTCGGGATCCGCTCCGAGCAGCCGAACGACTCGGACGCCCAATGGCAATTCTGAGAATTGGATCTCGCATTCCTTTGGCGACCGACGAAGTAAACTTATTTAACTTTAACGCACCCCAAGCGGCTCAACTGCCCGATCCGACCCCGGATCCTGCGAAATAAGACAAGGCCTGTAGAACACGATGGGAACGGGATTCTTGATAATCAGCCCAGCAACAATCGACACTCAATTCGGAACAAGTAATGACACGTAAACAGAAACATCTCTCCGGTTTCCTTGCCGGCATTACAGTCATTGGAAGTTTAGTTTTCGGCGGTGCTAACTCACAAGCCCAAGACGGGTTCGATCGTCTGCTCAAAAGAGCTTCGCTTCCCGAAAAACTGAGCACTCCTGTCGCGCCACGGGCCGACAACAAGCTCCCCTTGAAAATGATCACGTCCGATGCAATTGTGCCGGGGATATCAGTCGCGACTCAGATCACGACCGAAATTAATCCAGCTCTTAATAACTCCGCGACACTGGTTGCTGCTGAAAACGACCTGCCCCGCCCTGCCCTGAACCGCTTTTACCCCAAACCGATTGGGTATGGGATGGTCTATCGAGGCAACAAGTCGACCCAAGAGAATTCAAAATTTTCCACACCTGGGTTCAATGGCTGGAACCCAAAAGCGAATCGGGATGAGTACGTATTTGATGGTAGCGATCGTGGCGTGAAAGTCACGATTGGCGATGATTTAATTATCCAGGGTCTCGAAACTGAAGACACCGTGGGGCACTTCGAAACAGTTGATGGCCAGCGGCTCGTAACACCCAGTAATCGCGTTGCCATCTACGCTCCCCGATTTGGTGCTGTCCGCCGTCTCGATGGCGTCTTCAACGCTCGCCTCCGTCAACCAATTGGCTCAATCGAAGAGAAAACTCCAATTGCGATGGCCAATGGCAATAACGAAACGGCAACGTCCAATCAGCATGTAGCACTCGATCAATTCGAAAACTCCAAACGAGCCAGTGAGTTCATTGACCGCACCCGTGGAGTACTGGCAGACAACATCGTTCATCTGCTCGGCACCCGTAACTCATTCAAAGCCTACGAAAATCTGTCGTTGATTCGATTGGGGAAACACTCCAACAGTGAGTCGGCGCGACTCGATCTTGGAATCCAATCCGCGAAAGTTTGGGAAGATAATCTTGGACTCCAAATCGCAGTCAGCAATACTGCTCCCGTCACAGTTGACAAAGTAAAGTCAGCTCAGCAGTTTGTCCACGTTGAAACCAAAGAGGGTTCAGACATTCTTCGAGTCACCAAGGTGGCTTCTAAAATAGCCGCTCGCACCGGCGATATTGTTGAATTCACCATTCGATTTGACAATCTCAGCGCCCGCGACCTCGCAGACGTTACGATTATTGACAATCTGACCCGCCGATTGGAGTACATCGCCGATTCGGCATCCTCGACCGTTGGTGCTGAATTTTCTCAAGAGAAAAATGACGGCGGCTCTTTATTGCTTCGTTGGAAATTGTCCGAATCACTTGCCCCTCAAAAAGGCGGCCTCGTTCGTTTTAAGTGCCGAGTTAGGTAGATCGCGAATTTCGCACCAAAATCTCTGCTACAAAACAAGGCCAGCTCTACTCACTTACCCGCTTTCTCGATTTTTCCTCTGGTTTTTAGATAGCCGAGCGAAACAAGGAAGGCGTCCATCTCGGCAACCGTTTTACTAAAGTACTCCGAGCGACTTTTCCCAAAATTAAAAAATCCGTGTTGCTGGTTTTCATAACCGATCAACCGACACTCTCTGTTGTTCGCGTGCATCTTTTCGGAGTAGAACTCGACCGATTGATACGGCACGGTGGTATCCGCTTTTCCGTGAACAATGAAAGTCGGCGGGGCTGACGTCAAATCACCGTGATAAGGTGAGATTTTTGAGGGTTCCACCCCTGCCCTTTTAGTAAGACTCGCCAATCGCTCTTCATTCATCTCCACCTTGCCTGGTATTCCCGCAAGCACAACGGCTGGGTTGAAGAGTATCAGTGCATTCGGTCGGCAACTAATTGAGGCCTGACCTTCAGCAGAATCAAATCCAGCCACCGTCGCGGTCGCCGCTGCCAAATGGCCTCCAGCCGATCCACCACCTGCTGCAATTCTCTCAGGATCGATTCCCAGACGCTCTGAATTCAGACGCACCCAACGAACCGCTGATTTTGCATCTGCGATGCAATCAACAACTTTTACCGGGTGCCGTGAAGAGACACGATAATCGACCACAATTCCAATCATCCCACGACTGCTAAGATATTTACAATGCTCTACGAACTGTTTTGGGCTCCCACCTCGCCAACCGCCGCCAAAGAAGAAGATCGCTGCAGGTAATTTCTGAGATTCGTTGATCGAGCTTGGTTTAAAAATCCACGCCTTTAACTCAACCTTACCAACTGTTTTATAAACTTCGGCTGTCGCCCCAACAAATTCGGTTTTAGACGGCTGCTGAGCAGACAGCTCCTTAGCATTTGGTTTCACAATTTCCTGAGCCATCGCCCGGCTAAAACTAAGGCTGATTACGACCGCGATCGCTATGTAAATTTGAAAAGTAATTTTCATTTCCTATTCCCTCAAAATCTTTCCGCGTGAGCACTAAAAAAGAAACGCCCTCGTTACCATTTTTAAATTCAATACTTGCAAAGAGAAAGCCTAACCAGTCGCTACGGTACAAGCAGAACTTTCCCAATATTCTTTCGATCCTGAATGTAGTGGTGCGCCTCAGCCGCTTCTGAGAATGGAAAAGTGGCATCGACGCGAGGCTTAATGAGACCTTGGCGATACAGCTCAAGCAAGTCTTCCATCCAACACTCAACCCGATCCAACTCACCCCACAATCGTCCTAAATTTACCCCAAAAACACCTTTGTTATGATTGATCAATTCGATCGGAGTAAACTTAAACCAAGGCAAATTAGCGACCATTTTAAAGAAAGCAATTCTATTTCTCGACTTGCCAACGGCAGCCGAAGAGATGCCAAACATCCCAAGGCGTCCAGTGGCCGCAAGCGAACGGTAGCTCTTCTTAAATGACTTCCCACCTACTGCATCAAGGGCCAATTCAACTCCTGCCCCTCCGGTTATTTCCATCACCTTTTTTTCAAAATCTTCGTTGCGATAGTCAATACAATGATCGACGCCAATTTGCGTTAGGTAATCATGCTTACCCGTAGACGCGGTGCCAATCACCTTAGCGCCGCGATGTTTCGCCAATTGGATTGCTGCGATTCCAACACCACCACCGGCCGAATGAACCAAAACCGTTTCCCCTGCCCTGATCCCGCCCATGACGCAAACCAGTTGGTAGGCCGTGAGATAATTTACAGGCAATGCAGCACCCTCAATTGCCGTCATTCCGACCGGACGTTGAAAAACCTGTTGCTGGTCAACACAGACGGATTCGCTGTAACCACCAAAACGAGTTAAACCCAACACGTCTTTTCCAAGCCATTCTGGATCTACCTTCTCGCCAACTTTGTCTATGCAACCACCGACTTCATACCCTACAACCACAGGCATCGGAGGTAGATCCTGATAGATCCCCAGCCTACCGGAGATATCAGCAAAATTGACTCCAGCCGCTTCGACTTTGATCCGCATCTCAGTCGGCTTAGGTTCGGGCAATTCAGTTTCGCGAATCTCCAGAACTTCCGGAAGACCGGGGCGGGGAATCCAGATTTGACGCATGAGTTTTACTCTTTCGAAAACTGGATGTTCGGCAGCCAGACAAAATCGAATCTGATCTGAACCAACTCTAACTCAATGGATGACCTGCCGCATGCGATTCAATTAATTTAGCAATTTGCTTGACCGAGGCGTTGAGCGAGACAGCGGCCATTTGAAAATTAGTATGAGATGATATCTCCGGTTGAATCTCCAAGAACAGCTCATTAGCATTGCGAAGTTTCTTTAGTTTCTTCTTCGCCTGCTTTAAGTATTTCCCGTGATCACCAGCCCGAAGCGGCCCACCTAATGCCAGCATATAGTCGTAAAGCGTTCGCTGAACATCTCTCAGTTCGTCATCCTCTTCCGCTTCTTCGCAATGCTTCAGAAAAGCCCTTATCATCCAGACATGGCTCAACCACAAGTCAATTTCCCGAACGTAGTTAGCGTCAAAATCGCCTGAATCGCTTGGTGAATTCAACAGTCTAATCCCCTGCTATTCCAATCCCATAAAGATAAAACCGGTGCGCACTCCTTAAGAGCTGAGCACAAATTTCTCCCGCCTTCCTAACTAATTGCCGCTTCGTTGGCAGGCTTCGGCTTTGCACCGCGAGGTGCGAACACCAGAACAATAATTGCGCCCACGATGACCATCGCAAGGCTCCCAATAAACAAAGGCGAGACTTGTCCGAGTAGATTTTTCGAGACGGTCTCAGTAAGCGTGTTCACCACCGGAGCAAAGCCGAAAACCAGCGGCATGATGAAAATTGGTTTGCCGCCGAAGTTGAACGCATAGATGATCCCGAGCGCTCCAACTGCTCCCGCCGCTCCTGCCAGTAATGACCAGAAAACACCGCCAACATGTTGCCAACCTCCAGCTTCTTCAAATACTCCAGTTCCCAGTAAAATCCAGGGAACGATAACGGCGATGGCAAAATAAGCGAGGCCCACACAGAGGAACGGACGCAAGCGGCCGCCTCCCATTTTCGCCTGCCCTTTATGCAGCACAGGTCCATAGGCTCCCCAGCTCAACGCCGTTATTCCAATGCACAACGCAATGATGAACAAATTAGGTTTACTTTTTTCGCTGCTTAACGCTGCAGTTATTTTTGCTACCTCATCTTTGAACTCTTCATCTGTCTTCTTAGAAGGATCTTCTTTAGCTGTACCTTCTTTAGCTGTATCCTCGTCTGATTTGTCAGTTGTCTTGTCTTGCGTTACGGGTTTTTGACTGCTCTCGGGTTTCTGACTGCTCTCCTGACCGCCGTCCGATTCCTGTCGATACGATGCTAATGTGATCGATGATTCGGATGTCTCTAATTGCGAAGTCGGATTCTCCTTCTTTACTTCTTCGGTCGGCTTAAACGTCAACACTCCGGCTGCTCCAACGGCAACGATCAAGATCCCAGCATAAAAAATACGAGAAGCCTGTTTAAAAGTGCCGGACATAAACATGGTTACAAAGGTGTTGACGATCGGAGCCAAACCAAAGACGAGGGGCATCACGTAAACAGGTTTCCCCTGAAACTTAAATGCCAACACAATTCCAAGAGCACCAATCGCGCCAACGGCACCAGCGGTAAATGACCAAAAGATTCCCCCCATCGACCATTGGCCTTTTTCGCCCGTCGTTTTGAGTACCACCATCGGATAAACAACGGCTATCAGGAAGTAAGCTATCCCAACGCACATGAACGGACGCAGACTTGCCTTCCCCTCGCCCCCTGCCATTTGCCCCTGCCCAATATGTAAAACGGGACCGTAGATTCCCCAACAAAAAATGGTGACCACAACAAAAACCAGAAAGCTAAGACTTTTCATAACGTTACTTCGTTTGGAATCGATTTAATACGGGCTCAGTTTACCCCACCTTGTCCGAATGGAAAACTCCGGAACCAAGACCGTCAAATAACCCGAAATCACCAGAATTCGAAAAATTCAAGCGGGATGGCCTCGAAAACCCATGCGTTACTATCCGAACATGGGTTTTCTATGTTCCCCGCTGGTTCCCATACCACTCAATGTGCATCCGGGGGCAAAAGACAAACCCTCTCTTTTCGCAAAGGGGTTCCAACCAGCGACGACGTTTTTCAAGTGCATCCTCGTCCACACCTTGCGGCATCAAAAGGACGCGATCACCAGCGGGCTGCCCCAATACGTCAAGATAGTCGAGGATTTCATCGATATCTTCAGGGACGTCCAGAACGAATTTGAGCTGGAAGTCGTAGTCACGAATGAGTTGAGTTACGACCTGCGGTTGGTAACGAGTCGCAATGTGACGCTGGCGCCACTCCCCTGCCCTCGCCAGCGCGGGATCGGAGTTCCCAAACTTGGGGCTAATCGACATTAACTGACAATCAATCTCTTGAAATACCGTGCCGGCAGTTTCAATCGTAATATGAAACCCACATGAACGTATTTTTTTACACAGCCCCGCAAGATCTTTTGCGATCATGGGTTCGCCACCCGTGATAACGACGTGCTTCGCTCCACCGGCTGATTCGTGGATTCGGTGAACGATTTCCTCGATTTGCATGGAATCCCCCTGCGGATTCCATGAAGCAAAGGGGGTATCGCAAAAACCACATCGCAAATTACAGCCCGACGTTCGGACAAAAACGCTCTGCGTTCCCGTCAGTATTCCTTCTCCCTGCCGGGAACAATAAATTTCAGAAATCAGCATAACCCAGTGTTCTACCTACTGTGCTGGCGGTTGTGATTGAGTATCTTGGCGGTATCTTACCGACTCGCTTGCCTGGCCAATTCACGAAGCGATGCGTACTGAAAACAGAATCAGTTACTTCAACATTTTAACTACCGAAGATTGTACCGATGACAGCTAATTTCCGCGACACACTTGAAACGTTCGAAAACTCATACCCCGATCGTGATTACATGATCGAAATCACATGCCCAGAGTTTACTTCGGTTTGCCCCAAAACTGGACAGCCCGACTTCGGTTTACTCACTTTTGAGTACATTCCAGACGAAGTGTGTGTTGAATTGAAGAGCCTAAAAATGTATCTGCAACAATTCCGAAATGAAGGAATTTTTTATGAAAAGGTAACCAATCGCATCCTCGATGATTTTGTTGCAGTTTCAAAACCAAGACGGGCAATCTTGACTGCTGAATTTACCCCCCGCGGTGGAATCTCATCCGTTATCAAAGTCGAGTACACGCTCGAGCAGTCTTAATTCTCTGCAATCGATTACGATGCATAAGACATCCGTCTTTGCTTTCCATGCGTTTGTTCTCACCTGTTTTTGCTCAGCTTAGCGAGGATCAAAATGAGCCAGCCTTCAATCTTGCTTTCCGGATTTGCTGACGAAGCAGCCAATCAAAAAACGCTGGACCAACAATTTTCGGCGTTCGCCGCTTTGGGAATGCGTTATTTTTCGATTCGCTTCGTGGACGCCGGTTCGGGCATTAAAAATGTCATGACGCTGAGTGATGCCGAACTGGAAATCGTAAAATCAAAAATGGACGAATATGGCTTGCTCGTTTCTTCAATTGGATCACCGATTGGGAAAGTGAAACTCTGTGACGTCGAGGATGGCACGAAAACGCCCTATCGCCCGTTTGCCAGTTACATCAAAGACGAGGTTCCCCGCGCGTGTGAACTTGCCAACTTCTTCAATTGCAAATTAATCCGAGGATTTTCATTTTACCATCCAAAAGGCTCCAACTTAGAAGACCACGTTAATCAAGCGACCGAACAAGTTGGCCAGATTGCTGAAATCTGTGACCAACATGGACTCACCTACGGCTTGGAGGTTGAGGCAAATCTAGTCGGGCAGAACGCAGAAGTGCTTGCAGCGATGCACCGGAACATTAACCATGAAGCACTCGTTTTGATTTTTGATGGTGGAAACTTGGTCACCATGGGCTACTCATCCGAGGAAGTTTTTGAACAGTACAAGCTTATGAAACCGGGTCTCGGCTGGCTACACATCAAAGACTTCTTAAAGCCCTCGACGACTAAGGGCGAACACGTCGACGAAGATGCGTTGAAACACTTTGTCCCGGCCGACATTGGTGATTCCGGTCATCGAGAGATCTTTCAAGACTTGGCAACCTTTCTGCCGGAGTTGGAATCTCGAATGTCCGCGCGTGGCGTGCCAGGCGTTTTCGTTGACCTCGAACCACACGTAAAAGGGGGCGGGCAATTCGGCGGCTTCAGCGGGCCGGATGGATTTGGGGTCGCATTGCGGGCACTGTGTGGAGTGTGTGATAGCGCCGGGATAAACTACCAGTTGAGAAATTTTGCTGACATTCAAGACAGTCGTGGGTTTTAAAAGAGAAAACTTACTTGCGTTCTGTCTCTACCATGTTCTCTGAGCCGGCTTCCTGCTTCATTGGAACCGACTCTTTGGACTCGTTCATTGAAACAGTCATCTTTTCAAGTTCCAGCATCTCATTATACCGCATCGTTTCATAGAGTTTGTAGGTCAGAAACCCGGTGATACTCACGCAGAAAAATCCTGTGATGAAGCCGAGGTTGAGCTGCCCGCCTGAAACAAACAGGAAATAATATACGGCGAGGAAAAAACTAAACACGGCAACCAGAATGCGAATTTTCCCCAGTTCTTTTCGGCGACTCTCTTCACTTACCTGAATATTGCGTCGTGTATTCGTGTTAGCGATTTCGCGCATCGCTGACAATTCAATTTTCTGTGCTTTCTTGGCCGGTTTAAACTCTCCCTCAGTAAACAGCGTCTTGCTCTTTTCAGGAACGACTTCTGCCGGCAACTTCTTGGAATCAGCTGGCCTGAAATCGGAAAACAACTGCTGCCCAGGAACCCGCATTCGGTTAATTAGATCGGCAACATATCCCTGCACATCTACAGATGGCTGCTCAGAATCATCGACCGAACCGGCATCGGCAGCATCGATCGGCGCCTGCCCTTCGGCCTCATCCAATACAGACGGAACTTGGTTCGAATTTGAAAACTCAGGGCTTTGCTGCCAATACTCCTCGGACCGGTATTTCTCTAGCAAATCACCAACCACGGCCTGTGTTTCAGATTCACTCACCACTGAACTTCCGGTATCGGAGTCACTCTCAGGAAGAGCTTGCTGCTCATCCATGGCAAGATCATTTAATAGTTGCTGAGCGAGTGAATTAGAATTATCGAATTCATTCGGAGCGGGAGTGGATTCAACTGCGGACGAGTCAGGACCTTCGACGTCGCTGTGGGTCAATGGGTCGAAGGTTGGTTCTGCCTGCTCGTCCGCAGTTAATGAAATAATTTTTTCGTCGTTATAAGGATCAGCCACTTGCTGACTGGAGGTTGCTGCCTGCTCGTCAGCCTCCCAGTCGAGTGAGGAGAATATTTTCTCTTCATCGAAATCGGCTAAAGGATCGACTTTGGTATCGGGCACCGAATTCGAAATGGAACCTGCCAAAGGAAGGTGCCCTTCTTTTGCAACAAAGATCAGCTCATTCAGATGGTCGGTTAGTAAATTTATCTTTTCATCCAAAAGCGCAAACTTCTCAGAGTTAGCACTGTTTTGATTCTGGATCTTCGAAACCTGTATTCGTATTTGATTTAAACAGTGATCTTCAAATCTATCCCCTTCGACCAGCTCTTTTCCAAAGTCGATATCGACGTCAGTCGCGAGGCCATTCGAAACGGCACTGTCATCCTGGAGTTTCCCCAACTGAGTTACTTCCATGGCAATCGCGTTCGCAAAATCAATTCGATCGCCTGCTTTAAGCCAGTGAACCGAGTCCACTTCTCCATTGAAGGCAACTTGTGAGTCGAAAGCACGAACCGCTGCACCGTGTGGACCGCGGAAGATCGCGCACTGAGGAACGCTTCCCAAGCCTGGCCCCGTTGAGATTAAACACTTAGGCGTTGTCACTGTGACCAATTCTCCATCTCGCTCTCCTCCTGCAAGACGAAGCACAAGATCGCTCGGCGAGTGTTGTGTGGAGTTGGCCATAGGACGTCTTTGCAAAAGTTTGAATGGACTTGAACGGGGTACCCGTTACGCGTGGTTCAGTTTTAAAATCGTTTTCGGTACAAACATGTAGCTTTCGGTCAGCACAGGGTCAAACAAGCCTCGCCCAAATCACACAAAAAAATCTTGCCCGAATGACCAACACGAACAACCTTCCCAATCCGAACCGCGGCATTCGCCGGTGTCGTCGCAACTCGCTCTCTAATCACGACAAGTTCAGCGATTTCATAAGAGCAACACTCAATAGGCAATAGCTTTCCCGACTGGCCCTTAACGACCAAGTGTCGCAAAGATTCAACGGTCTCCCTGCAACAGTTATTCGGGAAAAACCGTAGGGAAGCCTCGATCATGTTGCACTTTTGCATCATCGAAAATGCAATAATCTGCTGATTTTTGAATGTGGTCACAAAACGCGTCCTATAGTTCGATGCACCTCAGCAACGTTGGGGTTTTGGAAAAACAAAGCCGAGCCACAACCGCTCAGAAAAAACCTATTACTTGGACTCTTCAATGACACGCAAATCGACACTCGAAGCAATGCGGCAAGTTCTTATTAAGCGTCGCGACGCCATTGTTCAGGCAATGTCTGGAGACGATAGTCTTTTGAAAAATTTCAGCCAGAGTTCAGGCGGAGACGTGGTTGATTTCGCGAGCGACAGTGCGATGGGAGAACTAAGTTCTCAGCTTGCCGAGGTAGAAAATCGTGAATTGCAACACCTTGAAGTTGCTTTGAAAAAAATGAAATCCGGCACTTTTGGAAAATGCGACGCATGCCAATCCAACATTCCTCTGACACGCCTTCAGGCTCTTCCGTACGCGGCCTACTGCATCACTTGCAAGCGTGCGGCAGAGAAAGCTGGTGTCAAACCAGGAGTCGAAGTCGATTGGTCGGTCATTCTCAACCAAGACATTTCGAGCGATTCAGTGGACTTCAACTTTTCGTAACCGCTACAGCTGGACAAAAATACGGCATTCCAAAAGCCAAACCTGAAATTCAATACTAAATTCCTCAAGAATTCGATACGCTCGTTTCGCTCACCCTGCCAAAATGGTTAATCATGAAACATACATTTCACGACAATTATCTACCTGACCTGGCTCACAGCGGGCGTTTCCAATTCAAAACAGCAATGGTTCTCTTGCTGTTCGCCGCACTCAATCTGGCAACAAGCCAGGGCGTTCAGGGGCAGATTGCATCCACCGCGTCAACAACGGCTCGGGTCACCAACAAACCTATTGCCGCAAATCCACGAGATCTTATGTATCAAGATCTTGAAGCCAGCGCACTAGGTTTAACCAAACAAAACAATCTACTGAAAAAACTCGTCAAAACAGTGGGCCCTAGCGTTGCCCATATCGAAGCCAAGAAAAGGCAAAAGTCAACCGTCACTAACGGTAGTTCAGCGAATGCCCGACGCCCGGTCGTTGTCGAAGAAGCCGGTTCCGGCATCGTCATCGAACGCAATGGCAAATACTACGTGATTACAAACTATCATGTGATTGAAAGCGCTGGAATCAGCGATATTCGAATTGAAGTCAACGGTAGAATTTATTCACCCAGTCGACTTGTCCATGATCGTCAAACCGACATCTCTGTCATGGCATTAAGCAGCAACGACTTAATTCCTTGCCGCATTGGCAAAAGTAAGACTGTTGAAATCGGTGATTTTGTTGTCGCGATCGGCAGCCCCTTTGGCCTAAGTCACTCGGTCAGCTACGGAATCATCAGTGCCCTCAATCGGCACGATCTCGATCTGGGGCCGCAGGGCGTAAACTATCAAGACTTCATGCAAACCGATGCCGCAATCAATCCGGGTAACAGCGGAGGTCCACTAATTAACCTTCGAGGCGAAATCATCGGAATCAACACTGCGATCGCGAGCAATAGTGGCGGCAATGACGGCATCGGATTTTCCATTCCCATGGACATGGTGATGCGAATCGTGACCGACCTCATTGAGCTGGGTAAAGTTCAACGTGGATTTCTTGGCGTCTCACTGGACTCCAACTACACCTATGAAAAAGCTACCAGCATGGGCCTTAATGTTGCCTACGGTGCGATGGTCACTCGAGTAACAGCTCGCTCACCCGCTGCCGACGCCGGTTTAAGAGTTGGTGATGTCATTCTTGAGTTCAATGGCAAGAAAGTCAAAAACGACTCACTTCTCGTCACCAACGTTAGCCTGATGCCGATCAATTCCATCGTCCCCATCAAGATATTTCGACGTGGAGAAATCAGTTTGATCGATATCAACATCAACAATCGGGAGTCGTTTTCATTCAATCAATGAAAAGTCCACGAAGAGCAAAGGACAGCGATTAGCTCGTCTGATTCCCTGCGACGGCAAGCTGATCCAGTATAAACTGCCGTGCTCGCTCTGACGGCAGACTATCTGCGACGGTCAAAGCAGACCGCCACTCCGGTTGATTTCTATCATCGATCACCAACATGCCGCGTGTTAATTCGCCTTCGGTTTCGACATCACATGCCAGTGGCCGGTAATTAAATAACTCCGGCTCCAGTAAGGCCAGTGCGCCGACAGCATCATTGAGTGTGATTGCTTCTTCCCCAAGCTGTTGCCGATGCGATCGAAATGTGTAGGGTAGAATTTGCCGTAAAAAATAGCCCACCCGCGAAGTCGAGGCGGGCAACTCCTCCATGCAGCTATAACCAAATTGAACTTCCCGGGTAACGTCGAGCGGAATGAGCGTCTTGGTTGAACGAGATTTAATTACTTCACGTGTGCTTGAAGGATCGAAGTAAAAATTGAATTCAGCACAAGGCGTAATATTTCCACGACCCGTCAAGCTACCTCCGGTCATGATGATCTGATCGATCAAAGGCAGTAAAGTTGGATCCCGGCGAATAGCTCTGGCCAAATTAGTAATCGGGCCCAGGCATAATATGGTTACCTCTTCAGGGTTTGCACGTATCAACTCAGCCATTAATTTATCGGCAGCAACCGCACGCTGGCGGTGGGATGATTCGAAACCAGCGTTACCCAATCCGTCATCACCATATAAAAATCGTGTATCTACCGGTGGGGCATCCTCCGTGCTACGCGCCATTCCAAGGCGAGGATATCGCGCCGGATCCAATTCCGTCACGATGGCCTGAAGATTACTATTGGCCTGCTCTGCACTCACGCAACCCTCAGTCGCGGTCACGGCAAGCACATCCAAACGAGAATCGAATAACGTCATACACAGCGCTACTGCGTCGTCTATTCCCATATCGCAGTCAATGATGACTTTTCGAGGCATCCGTCCCCCTGAATCGGCAAGATTTGCCTGAGTGGTGAAGATTTTTCATTTACCCTTGGGATTCTAGATGGACTAGGCACAGCAAACAAGGGAAAAATGCATTCTGCGTCCGCCTTCATCGCTAACGTCTGCTAAACTTCAATAGTCTAACCCTTTGTCTCACCGCGACCTTTTAGCTCAAGCTTTTGCCCAAGCTTCCGCCTAACCTACCGCCTAATCGTTCAAACAAGGAAATCCAAGTGATCATAGAGTCGACCCAAATCGTGAAAAGTGGCCAGTCTCTTAATCGTGAACAGATGACCGAAGTCGTTGATGCAATCATGAAAGGCGACTGCTCGGACGACCAAATCGAAGGACTCTTGGTCGCCCTTCACGAAAAGGGAGAAACGGTAGAAGAGCTTGCCGGTGCAGCAAGCGCTCTGAGAATGCACATGAAACCGATTGAAACTCGACGGGAAAATGTTGTTGACACTTGTGGCACCGGCGGCGGGAAATCCGGGACATTTAACATCAGCACTGCCGCTGCGATCGTCGCGGCCGCGGCAGGAGGTTCCGTTGCCAAACACGGGAATCGCAAATCCACCAGCAAGACCGGTTCCGCTGATGTCCTGACTGAACTCGGGGTCAACATCCAATGCTCCAACGACACGGTCAAAAAGTGCCTTGACCAACTTGGTCTATGCTTTTGTTTCGCTCCCCTGTTTCACCCGTCTGTCAAACACGTAATGAATGTTCGAAAAAAACTTTCTCACCCTACTATTTTCAACCTCATTGGCCCCCTCTGTAACCCAGCCAATGCACCCTTTCAGGTCCTCGGCGCCGGTCGCGGCGAAACACGCCAACTTTTAGCCGAAGCCCTTGCGATGCTTGGGACCAAACGCTCCATCGTCGTTCATTCGCGAGATGGATTGGGAGAAATTTCTGTCTCCGACGTCACTGATGTCTCCGAAGTCCAAGGGAAGTACATCACTGAGGGAACACTGGCACCCAAAGATTTTGGTATCACCCCGGGCAATCAAACACTTCTTTCAGCCAGCGATCCCGCAGAAAGTGCCGATAAAATCCTACGTGTCCTAGCCGGGCACAGTGGT
>Ga0315330_10001087_pt1 | contig 18041 bp, 12 predicted proteins | sample M140m34915metaG_FD_203453 | JGI IMG/M metagenome (GOLD analysis project Ga0315330, IMG submission 203453) | Ammonia-oxidizing marine archaeal communities from Monterey Bay, California, United States - M1 40m 34915 | ecosystem: Environmental > Aquatic > Marine > Intertidal zone | place: USA...
AAACGGTAAGACAGCAGTCTCAACGCTCCTAGAAATGGGCAACAACACATCTCTCATACCGTGAAAAGTTTGGTAGATGATGCGGTAGTGGTAACTATCAAAAGGAGTGGAAGTTTCAACGTCTGTCTTTCGGCGAATGCGGCCACGCGAAACGATCTGACGCGCGTTCACGGCGAGTTGCCGGCCAAACACCGCAGCGGGGTTACCTCCCCCATCCTTTGATTCAAAATTGTCAACCATTTCCAGTTGTGAGTTCCAATCCTCGCCTCCCAGTTCAAGAGGAAGTCCAAAGGGGAAATCCATTGCCCAGAGAGTGGCTCGACTGCTGGAAATTTGCTCAGCTAAGAAGCGGCAAACCGCGGTTCGTTCATCGGAGCCAGCTAATTTCCCCAGCGAGGCCAACTGGACCAGTTGAAGAGTGCCCAACGACCAATCAGCCTCAAATTCCGCCAACCAGGCAGTTTTTCCGGATTTACTTGCACCACTGAAATCCACACCACAGACACGTTGCAATCTCGGGGTTTTCATGGGCTTGCCAGCGGTCGCGTTGACGTCATCGTCAACAAAAGTGAGAATCGGGGTCGGTGATGTCGGCACGTGTTCTGCGGTCTTAAGGGCTTGAGGATGGGTCTGCTGACGGCCCTTCAAGTTGTCCAGCCAGAGAATTGCTTCCATGAGTACCGTACCCAACGCGTCGAGTGCCACCGCTTCTGTCCCTGATACACGCGGTCGTTTCGGCGATTTCGGTGGCCGATTCGTGCCCGAGACGCTGACGCAAGCCCTGGACCAGCTTTCTGAGGAGTACGAAAAAGCGAAACTCGACCCCGAGTTCCAGCGTGAACTGAAGATTCTTTTGAAGACTTTCGTTGGCCGCCCCAGCCCGCTTTACTTTGCACGACGACTGACCGAGTCCGTGGGTGGAGCACAAATCTGGCTAAAACGCGAAGATGTGAACCACACCGGAGCACACAAAATCAACAACACCGTGGGTCAAGCTTTGCTCACTCTTAGGATGGGTAAAACGCGTGTGATTGCTGAGACGGGGGCAGGTCAGCACGGAGTGGCCAGTGCCACAGCTTGCGCCCACTTCGGGCTACCTTGCACTGTTTACATGGGCAGCGAAGACATCCGACGTCAAAAGCCCAATGTCTTCAGCATGAAGTTGATGGGGGCAGAAATATGCCCCGTTGAAAGTGGGTCAAAGACGCTACGTGACGCCGTGAACGAAGCGATGCGTGACTGGATGTCATCTGTCGAGCACACCCATTACATCATCGGCAGCGCGATCGGGCCCCACCCATTCCCGATGATGGTTCGAGATTTTCAATCAATCATCGGACGCGAAACACGTGAACAATGCTGCGATTCGTTTGGCAGATTGCCCGATTGCGTCGTCGCCTGCGTTGGTGGGGGCAGCAATGCAGCCGGAATGTTTTATCCATTTGTCGAGGATGAAAAAGTCAGGCTGGTTGGTGTTGAAGCGGGAGGACGGGGCAGCGACCCGGGCCAACACGCGTCGCCACTCTCGTTCGGGAATCCTGGCGTTCTACACGGAAGCTACAGCTACGTGATGCAGGATGCCGACGGGCAAACATGTGATGTGCACTCTATGAGTGCCGGGCTGGACTACCCTGGGGTTGGACCTGAACACAGCTACTGGAAAGATACTGGCCGCGTGACGTACTCCGACTGTGGCGATGCAGCGGCAATGGACGCGTTTGACAAATTAGCGCGTACCGAAGGTATCATCGCTGCATTGGAAACGAGTCATGCGATAGCCAAAGCGTTAGAACTAGCGAAAGACATGCCAAGCGACTCGCATTTAGTCGTTTGCCTTTCTGGACGCGGCGATAAGGATGCGATGGAGATCGCAAGGCTGCGTGGTGAAAACTGGTAGGATCAGCTACTGCAAACCCCGCATTTGTTCTTTCGGCGAACGCAGTGGGAAGCATCTTTTCTTGGCGTATCGGACAAACCGAACGCCGTTTCAGCTGAGTTTCATTACGCAACAAGGACGATAAGCACATGACGAAACTGACTTGGCTTAGCCACGGCGGCTGGATGATCGAGAACGACAACCACCGACTGCTGATAGATCCCTTCCTGACCGACAACCCAGCAGCGGTGATTTCTGCTGACCAACTAATAGATGTCGATCACATTCTCATTTCGCATGGACATTTTGATCACGTTGCAGATGCTGCGTCGATTGCGAATGAGAACAACGCGACTATTGTCGCGATTTATGAAATTGCGGAATGGTTTGCCAAAACACAGAGTGTGCAGTCAACGGTGGGAATGAACATCGGAGGTAAACTCGAATTACCTTGGGGTTCAGTGAAGATGACTCCCGCGTTTCACAGCAGCCAGCTCCCAGATGGATCCTATGGTGGCGAACCTGCTGGCTTCGTCGTCACCATTGACGGCACACGCATCTACTTTGCCTGCGATACCGCACTGTTCGGCGACATGAAACTGTATGCAGATAACGTCGATATTGCTGTGTTGCCGATCGGTGATCTGTTCACGATGGGCATTGAGGACAGCGTCACAGCAACCAAACTCATCAACGCTAAGAAGGTGTTGCCAGCACATTACGGGACTTGGCCACCCATTGCCCAGGATGCAAACCACTGGGCAGACCGGATTCGAAATGAAACGAATGCCGACCCCGTCGTGCTTGAAGTCGGTGAGTCGATCAGTTTTTAAAACTGCGATTTTCTCGACATGATAGCCAGCCAAGCGGACTTCGTCGCAGACGCAACTCGATTTCCGTCTGTAGCCAGTGGACGTATCACCTGAAGTCAGCTGCGTGAGATGTTGACTATGTCAGGATGTCATGAATCACCTTGGCTTCTTCGACTCCCGTGAGCCGCATCTTCAAGCCTTGGAATTTGACACTGAATTTTTCATGATCAATGCCCAGGGTGTGCAAAATGGTGGCGTGCAAATCCCTCACATGAACAGGGTTTTCCGTGACTGATAGCCCCAGATCATCCGTGGCCCCATAACTGACCCCCGGCTTCACTCCTCCACCAGCCATCCACAGAGTATAAGCGTCAATAAAATGGTCACGACCGCCAACTTTTTTGTTTCGTGTCTCCCCCATGGGAGTGCGACCAAATTCTCCGGTCCAAACAACCAGTGTTTCATCTAACAATCCACGGTCATCCAAATCCTGAATCAGAGCAGCAGACGCCCGATCAACTTGGTTACAACACTTTTCCAGATCCTTACCGAGCGTCTGGCCCGGTCCGCCATGGTGATCCCAATCTGTGTGGTAAAGCTGCACAAATCTGACACCACGTTCTACCAGTCGCCGAGCCAAGAGACAGTTATTCGCGTACGAGGCACGGCCAACCATGGCCCCATAACTGTCCATGGTTTGCTGAGACTCGTCACTAATATCCATCAACTCGGGCGCACTCGACTGCATCCTGTATGCCATCTCATAGGCCGCGATCCGGGTTTCGATTTCACTGTCTCCGGTTGCCTGCAGTCGCTTCCGATTCAATTCAGTCACCGCATCATGGAAGTCCCGACTTAGCTCACCGCGAAATTTGGCTGGACTTGTCAGGTTAACAATCGGATCACCTGAACTTCTAAAAGGAACACCTTGATACTTGGAAGGCAAGAAACCACTTGACCAGAGAGCGGCACCCGCCCGCGGTCCACGAGGTCCCGACTGTAGCACAACAAAACCCGGCAGATTTTGACACTCACTGCCAATCCCGTAGGTCACCCACGACCCCATGCTAGGCCGGCCAGGTTGGGGATTACCTGAGTTCATGAAAATCTTTGCGGGCCCATGATTAAACACATCCGTGTTCATGCTATGGATGAAGCAGAGTTTATCGGCAATCTTCTGGTGAAACGGTAACAACTCGCTTATTTGAATGCCTGATTCGCCACACGACTTGAACTTCCTGGTACTCCCCAAAAGTTTTGCATCTTTACCGAGGAACGAAAATCGTTTCCCGTCGATGAACGCTCGAGGTGTTTCTTTACCATGTAACTCATTGAGCTTTGGTTTGAGAGAAAACAGCTCCAACTGACTTGGACCACCAGCCATGAAAAGTACGATCACATTCTTTGCCTTGGCGGGATGATGCAACACACCAACCTTCTCGCCTGCACCACCCGCTTGGGTACGGCTTCCATCGAGGAGACTCGTCAGCGCAATGCCTCCTAATCCAACGCCACAATCGCGAAAGAGCTGACGTCGCGTAGCAAGCCGTGTCAGTTTGTCTTCGTAATTCATCTCATTCTCTCGTAATGAATTCATCAAGATTCATCAATACACGTGCAACTGCGACCCACGCATACTGCACCGCCTTCGCTTCCGAACCGGCCATACTGCTAGCGAACTTCCGTCTCTGGTCTCTCAGGAACGTCTGTAAGAATTCAAGTTCCTGAGTGGATGGATGTCGGCACAAAGCAAGGTGAAACATGTACTTCAATTGCGATTCATCACTCCCCTCGACAGAGACGACACGGTCAGCAAGAGCCTCAGCCAACTCGAACAAACCTGGGTCATTCGCGACCATCAACGATTGAAGAGGAGTATTCGAGCGGCCCCTCCGAGTGCACGTGACATTAAATCGGGGAACATCAAATGCAGTCAGCATTGGATGAGGGGAACTACGATAGAAAAACGTATACATTGTTCGACGAAATCGATCCGGCCCCTGGCTTGTTGGCCAATTCTTTTTCTTTTGGGTAAACGCATAAACGCCGGCTGGCTGAGGGGGATAGACGGATGGTCCACCTATGGTCGGCACCAACTTGCCTGACGCAGAAAGCGCAAGGTCCCGCACAATTTCCGCATCAACTCGCAATCGGTTCTGCCTTCCCAAGAGGCGATTCAAAGGATCTTCTTGCTGCAAATCGATGCGTGCATCAGAGGACTGGCGATAGGTAGCTGATGTGACGATCAATCGCAGAATTTGCTTCTGTGACCAACCACGATCAACCAACTCAGCTGACACCCAATCCAACAAGGCTGGATGGGAGGGCAATGCACCCTGTGCGCCAAAATCCTCAACGGTCTCAACCAATCCGACACCAAATAGTTTTTCCCACATTCGATTGACGACGACGCGAGGTGTCAGTGGGTTACCAGAATCGACCAACCAGCGTGCTAAATCGAGCCGATTCAAGGGCTGCTCCGACTTTGACCACAGATACAGATTTCCGAGAACAGCAGGCTCCACTGATTCAGCCGGACGCAGAAAATCTCCTCGAGTTAGCAAATGCGTGGCTCGAGGTTTCTCGAGTTCGCGCATCACCATGGACTTGACAACCTCCGCCTCTAATTTACGTTTTTTTGCTTCCAGTGCGTTACGACGCAAGGGAACCAAGTCCACCACAGGACGACTTGGTGAACTCGACAGTCGAAACCGTCCAAGATTGTAGGGTTGTGTGCCCTGATTGAATCGCAGTCGCAACCGCAATTCCGTGGGTTTCTCAAATACCATTGGCTCAGCCAATAGAAACTTTGCCCAATGCGCCACGTTACCTTTCTGATTCGTATTGATAGCCCAACCACTTTTCAGGTCATCATCAACAGCAAGTGAAACGTCATGCTGACTCTGCGAGTAGTCTGCAATAGCTACTGGTTCGAGTTGAAGCTCATTTCCATCGGCATCTTCGAAATGAACATCGACCATGACAAAGTTGCCATTGCTGGCTCGCCCAGGCCCCCCCTTGGGCAATGCCTCGTGGGGTAACACATCGAGCTGAAAAGCTGCAACCTTTCCTTTTTTTGCATGATAGACAACTTCGTAAGTCTCCTCGACTGGATTGGGACCACTCACCAAAAGCGACTGGTCCTGCAGCATTTCAAAGTTAGCCTCTGATGCAGCCTTCGCTTCGATTGGCTTGAGAGCAGTCCATTCTTCGGGCGTTCCCGCATCTGCTAAAGCACGTTCTTTTTCTTCAGTCTTCAAGGCGGCCAACTGGCTGTCCAAATTTTCAATTTCCTTTTCATGCGGATTTCGAAAAATCACCTCCGGGCCACGATTGTTCCTGTCGACAGTGCTGTTAAAAAAAGCAAAAAGTCTGTAATAATCAAGTTGGCTTACAGGGTCAAATTTATGATTGTGGCACTGAGCACACCCCACAGTCAGGGCCAACCAAACTGTGCCCGTTGTGTTTGTCCTGTCAATTACAGACTCAACTCTAAATTGCTCAGCATCGGTCCCACCCTCTTCATTAATCAATGTGTTCCTGTGAAATCCGGTCGCTGCAAGTTGCTTCATGGTTGGATCAGGCAATAAATCACCAGCCAATTGCTGGATCGTAAATTCGTCAAACGGCATGTCGTCGTTGATCGCATCTATCACCCAATTACGATACGGCCACATCACCCGTGCATTGTCAAAGGTGTAGCCATTTGAGTCAGCGTACCGTGCCTGATCCAGCCAGTGGCGTCCCCACCGCTCGCCATAATGTTTAGATCGCAACAGCTCATCAACTAGTGATTCGTAGGCAGTTGCCGAATCATCCGCCAAAAAGGCATCCACCTGACTTGGCGTTGGCAACAAACCGATTAAGTCAATGTACAGACGCTTGATCAATACCGCGCGACTTGCCTGAACCGATGGCTTCAGGCCCTCGCTCTCAAGTCGCTCGAGAATGAAGTGATCAATCGGATTCACGCACCACGACTGATCTACGGTGCGAGGTGGTGTTGCTTTAATGACGGGCTCAAAAGCCCAATGCTTCTGATACTTGGCGCCACAATCAATCCAGTCTGCCAGAATTTCTTTTTCATCCTGACTCAACACGCCACTTTCAGGTGGGGGCATCACCTCGTCAGGATCCAACGACTTCAAACGCTTCACTAGTTCCGATTCAACAGAACGCCCCGGTTGTATCACTCCCGTCGACATCACATCTTCTCGAGAATCCAAACGCAAATCTGCCTCGCGATGCTCATCATCAGGCCCGTGACAGGCGAAACAGTGCTCTGCGAGTATGGGCCGCACATCTCGATTGTAAAGAACACCAGTGGAGGTCGTACCAACATCCTCTGCATGCACGTGCATCGCAATGCTGAGCGTGATCAACATCCACGAGGAAAAGGGAAAACAAACTGAAAAATCAAACGCCATACTACCCCCAATTATCGGCTCGTGAACGTAATGAATGTTCCAAGGAATCCGCTTCAAGGAGCATCAGCGATGAAACAGGAGATGAATACATAGCCCAAAACAGGATATCGACAAACCGACGACAGTCGCAGGATGCAGTTGCCTGTTCCTTTTGTGACTTGGAACTGCTGTCACCTGCAGGTCACGCCATTGACCAGTTCATGCAGAGTATAAATCAGTTGATATTGTTTTACATGGCAATTTCGAACGGTAATTCTCCGCGAAATAGCAACTGGGCCCCCATGGGAACTTCGGCAAATCGCCAGAATGCTGGTTCGATTCCGAAAGGTGTTGTAACAAGCATTCTCTCATGCTTTTCCCAAAAACGTGTCAGCTTCGCGGTCATACGATAAACTTGCAGCATGCCCCTTTTGTGTGCAACAACCTGTCCGTCAGAATGATCGTTGGTGCTCCAACCCTGTCACAAACTGCACTCCCACCACAAAACCTACTGCAAACATGTTCACGACTTTTTCCCGAAGCATCATCGCGTTGCTCGTAATCTATTCTTTGCCTGTTTCTGCTGATGAAGGTAGTAGTGAGAGCAAATGGAAATTAGATCCACTTTCCTATAACAACCCGGGCCTCAAGGTTGATCTGGGAGTTGGCTTATGGGCGTGGCCGTTGCCGATGGACTATGACGGTGATGGAGACATGGATCTGCTTGTAGCCTGTCCCGACAAACCCTCGAACGGTGTCTTTTTCTTCGAAAACGCAACGCAGAATCCCAAAGACCCCAAGCCAGTCTTTAAGCCAGCTGTTCGATTAGGAAAAACGACTCACAACTTTCAGGTCAGCTTCGTCAATGGGAAACCTCGTATCCTCAAGCCGGGATACGAATTTCCGAGAGACTCGAGTACAGGTCAATTTGATTTTTCAAACCCCGTTAAAATTTACCCCCGCACCAATGTCCATGACCGCAGCGTGCGAGCCAACATGTGGCGATACGTGGATTACGATGGTGACGGCGATCAAGACGTGATTGTCGGAGTGGGAGACTGGTCAGATTATGGCTGGGACGCTGCTTTTGACCGAAACGGTGACTGGAAAAATGGCCCACTGCATGGTTACATCTACCTGATCAGTAACCAAGGCTCTGATAGCAAACCTGTCTATGCAGACCAACCGATCAGAATCACAGCAGGTGGAAGCGTGATCGACGTGTATGGCTGGCCATCACCAAATTTCTCTGACTTTGATGGTGATGGTGATCTTGACCTGCTCTGTGGTGAATTCCTTGACGGTTTCACCTATTTCCAAAACACAGGCACCAGATCAAAACCCAGATATTCTGCTGGTCAAAAACTTCTCAACCGTCAAGGAATGCCATTGACGATGGATTTGCAGATGATCACTCCAACTGCGATTGACTGGGACAGTGACGGTGACATCGACCTGATCACTGGTGACGAGGATGGGCGGGTCGCGTTGCTTGAGAATACAGGTGAACTCTTTTCCGGCGCACCTGTGTTTAAAATGCCCTTCTACTTTCAGCAAGAGGCTGACTCGCTCAAGTTTGGTGCGTTAGCAACTCCCTTTGCGTTTGACTGGGACAAGGATGGTGATGAAGACATTCTGTGTGGAAATACTGCGGGTTACATCGGCTTCTTCGAGAATCTTGGGCAGGCGAAGAATGGTTTGCCAAAATGGTCCGCTCCAAGAAAACTCAAAGCCCAATCTGCCGGATCAGACCATGCTGCCACATTCCGCGTGATGGCGGGGCCCAGTGGATCCATCCAAGGGCCATGTGAAGCCAAATGGGGTTACACCACACTTTCAGTCGCAGACTGGAATAGCGACAACCATCCTGACATCATTTACAACTCTATCTTATCGCGTCTTGGACTCTTGGTTGGTACGCAGAGTGGTTTGCAAGCTACCGAACTGGATCTTAACAAACCTGAAACACCGCCAAGTTGGTACTGGTGGAATCAGCCATCAAACGTAGCACTGACACAGTGGCGAACCACGCCGGTCGCCATTGATTTTGATGGTGACGAACAGCTTGATCTTGTCGCGTTGGACCAGCAGGGCTTTCTTGCTTTGCGTTCTCAAGGGAAAGCACCCGATCGTATTTTCATTGATGAGGACAACCGCCCGATACAACTCAATCCGAAGTCATGTGGTAGTTCCGGCCGAATCAAACTGGCCGTTGTTGATTGGGATAGCGATGGACGGCTGGACATTCTCGTGAATTCGGAAAATGCAACGTGGTACCGCAATTGCGTTGATCGAAAAGACAAGGTTGTTCTAAAGAAAATTGGTAACCTCGCCCGTCGTAACGTTGCCGGACACACATCCAGCCCAGCAGTGTGTGATTTTGATAACGACCAAAAACCTGATCTGCTAGTCGGGTCGGAAAACGGTCGAATTTACCATATCAAACACGATGATTGCGTTACCTATGATCCACAGGAATTGATCGCTCGCCAACCAAAACTACCAGTCCAAGCCCGATTCCCAGGATTCGTAAAAGAGGAGTTTGTGTTTACCAAGGCCAAGTTCCCCCAATGCCACGCTTCAACGATTTGCGAAACCAGCCGAGGACTTGTGGTTGCCTGGTTTGGAGGCACTCGAGAAAAGGATAAGGATGTTGGAATCTGGACTTCGTATCACGACGGTAATCGCTGGACCAGTCCCAAGGAATGGGCAACTGGTATCCAGCACGAAAGCTTGCGTTATCCATGCTGGAACCCAGTTCTGTTTCAAGCGGAGACTGGTGGCCCTACCTCGTTATTTTTCAAAGTTGGTCCCGACCCACGTTCGTGGTGGGGCGAAATGATGTTCAGTTACGATCAGGGCCGGACCTTCCGTGACCGCCGTCGGTTACCCGAAGGAATCGATGGCCCTGTCCGCTGCAAGCCAACGTTGCTCGCGAACAATACCCTGTTGTGTGGTTCATCCACAGAGCATGACGGCTGGCGAGTGCATTTTGAAAAAGTGGCACTCGAAAAAGGAAAACCAACAGGCACATGGAAGCGAATTGGACCGATCAATGAATCCGAACAATTCAGTGCAATTCAACCCACTTTCCTAAAGCATGCTGATGGCCGTATTCAAGTCCTGTGCAGAACAAAAGAGAGTGTTATCAGCACCAGTTTTTCGGCAGACAATGGCGAGACCTGGTCACCCATGCAAGCGACAAACCTCCCCAATCCCAATTCGGGAATTGAAGTGGTTAGCCTTCAGGATGGACGACACCTCATGATCTACAACCACCTTGGATCTGGGACCACAGGGTGGGGGCGTAGGGGACTCTTGAATCTTGCAATTTCTTCCGATGGCCTACAATGGAAAAAAGTTGCAGTCCTTGAACAGGAAGAAAAACAGGAATTCAGTTATCCCGCCATCATTCAGACCAAAGACGGCATGGTGCACATGACGTATACCTGGAAACGGCAACGTATCAAACATGTCGTGATTGATCCGAGCAAAATCAACACAGGTGAGGTGTTAAGTCTCGAGAACTGGCATCATCAAGGAAACGAGTGATTTCAAGCAATCACACCCATCACCAGCAGTCTTCAGACATCTTAAAATTCCTGTCTTCAGCATTGGCGAAATTTAAAAGTTCTCCGCCGTCAGCAAAAACGGATCATGCCAAACGCTATGACGCTTCAATCAACTCCAACACAAGACGCCCATGGCTTCAAACTTACAAACTCTGGCCATGAATCTGTTCTCAGACCTTGTTTCCTTCACTCAGTTGTTTTTTAGTCATGGTTTTCACATCGCGATGGTGGTTTCGAGGATCGTTTGTCGTTGCGGTGGTCGTAATGGAATTGATCAACGGGGCGCACACAGTCGGCAATGAACCGGAACAAGTACCTCTCCCGGAAAGCAAAATACGCGAAGCGATTGAGGCAGCTTTGCCTTTGCTGGAAAAATCATCAAAAGGTTCGGCCGAACAACGCAAATGCTTTACCTGCCATAGCCAAGCACTTCCGGTCATGGCCCTGAGCGAGGCGAGGTTGCGAAATTTCGAGGTTGATACCAACAACTACGAAAGACAAATCAAGCACACTGTCACCCACCTGCGAAAAGGCAAAAAAGGCTACGCCGAGGGAAAGGGGCAGGGCGGTGGTGTTGATACAGCTGGTTACGCCTTATGGACTCTTGAAGTGGGCGATTACCCTGTCGATCCCATTATTGATGCTGTCACACACTTCCTGCTAGCATCGCCCGGAGATGCCGATCATTGGCAGTGCAGTAGCAATCGGCCACCGTCCGAATCAAGTGATTTTACAACCACGTATCTCGCGATCCGAGCACTGAAATATTACAGCAATGAAACCCAGAAAATTGCTGCGCAGAAGCGGTACAAATCCACTTTGAAATGGCTTCTCGCTGCCACGCCAAAAACAACAGAGGATAAAGTATTCCACTTACGATCACTCGATTATCTCAATGCTCCCAAAGAATCCATCAAGCGATTTTCCGCTGACTTGCTCAAAGCTCAGCGCGTTGATGGTGGCTGGAGCCAGCTTGACGGGATGGAAAGTGACCCATACGCAACAGCAACGGTACTGGTAGGGCTGATTCGAAGTGGCCAGACAGATCGCCAAAACTCTGCCTACACCAATGGCATTTCCTATCTCGTGAAACACCAAACAGCACAGGGTTCATGGCATGTAACGTCGAGGAGCAAGCCTTTTCAGAAATACTTTGAAACAGGTTTTCCCCACGAGAAAGATCAATTTATCTCGACCAGCGCCACGGCTTGGGCAACCATGGCTTTGCTTCTGGCACTGCCATTAAATGAATCCAGTGACGCATTAGCAAAATAAAAAGTCAAAACTGATTCAGACAAAACCGATTGAGAGCATATCACGCTTCTTCCGAGTTCGTTTTTTCCCGCACCAATACATCGTCGCCATCAACTTTCACCTCGAAGCAGTCAACGCGTGTTTTAGGGTTATCCTCCCACGTTCCATCACGAATACAAAAACGCCAGGCATGCCATGGGCAGGTGACCATTTTCCCCTCGACGTATCCTTCGGCCAGCGAGGCCCCCATGTGAGGGCAAAGGTCGTCGATCGCAAACCATTCCTCTCCCGTTCGAAAAACTGCGACCATTCGCCCATCAACGGGGACAGCGCGCCCCTGTCCTTCCTCAAAATCGCTGATTTTTCCCACTATTTCGAAATCGCTCACAATCGTATTCTCGTTTCCATGCTGGTTTGCGTTGTACAAATGGCCCCTTCTCAGCCACACTTTAGCGTGTCTGGCAAGGAAATGCCGACCCAATTCAAGAGAGCACCCCTGGCCCACTGATGGGACCAGAGCCGCCAACTTCATTTACCGTCACGTTTTCACCGTTACGACAGAACACCATGATCAACCATGAACGCCGCCGCAAGCTCGAATCCCGCGTTTGGCCGCACGTGCAGACGCCAGCTCAGTACGTCGGTGGAGAACGCAACATCGTCGTGAAGGATCATGCCAAGGTGCAGGGAAAACTTTGCCTTGGCTTCCCTGACGCCTACACCATTGGCATGAGTCATCATGGATTACAGGTCCTGTATTCGCTTATGAATCGCCGCGAGGAATGGTGTGCCGAGCGTGTTTTCACACCGTGGCCAGACATGGAAAAACTGCTTCGCCAGCATGACATCCCTCTGTACACTCTGGAAACATTTACTGCGTTGAGCGATTTTGATGTCATTGGCCTTTCATTGCAGTATGAGATCAGTTCTCCCAATGTTCTGACCATGATTGATTTGGGGGGCATCCCGTTAAAAGCAATTGACCGCACCATGGCTGACCCACTGGTCCTTGCCGGTGGCCCCTGCTGCCAAAATCCAGAACCGATGGCGGACTACTTCGACGTCATGATTACTGGCGACGGCGAACCTGCTCTGCCCACGGTGTGTGACCTGTGGCTGAAACTTAAAAATGAAAGACGGCTACCGGATGGTTCTTTCGCAACAGGCGAGGAAGGACGCAAACAGCGTGAAGAAGCGCTGGTGATGGTGGCACAAGCCATTGAGTCAGCTTATGTACCGCGATTTTACATGCCGGAGTATGGAAACGGTCGTATCGCCACTCTTCACCGCACACGCAATGATGTCCCCGAAACCATTGCTCCGAGCGTGATCAGCGACCTAGATGGTATTCCGCTGCCAACCAGTCCCATCGTTCCCTACATCGAATGTGTTCACGACAGAATTGCGGTAGAGATCATGCGTGGCTGTCCGCATCTGTGTCGTTTTTGCCAGAGCACTGTTATTAAGCGGCCATTGAGAGTACGTGAAGTCGACACAATTGTTGACGCAGCTATCGAAAGCTACAAAAACACTGGGTACAACGAGATCAGCATCCTGTCGTTGTCTAGCAGTGACTACCCACACTTTGAGCCACTGGTTACGAAACTTCATGAAGTATTCAAACCACTGGGTGTAAACATCAGTGTGCCAAGTTTACGAGTCAACGAACAACTGCGCACGCTGCCTGTTCTGCTGGGAAGCGAACGAAGACGCAGCATGACTCTTGCTCCCGAGGTTGCTCGTGATGACATGCGAGAGCAAATCCGAAAGAAAATCAAGAACAGTGATTTGATTGAGGGTTGCCGAGTCGCATTCCAAAATGGATTTGAGAGTATCAAGCTGTATTTCATGTGCGGACTACCGGGTGAAAGGCCCGTAGACTTGGATGGCATTGTCGATCTAGCGGAAAAAATCGCAACGGTGGGCAAAGAAGTCAACGGCCGTTACGCCCGCGTCACGGCCAGCGTGTCCAATTTTGTGCCGAAGGCACACACTCCCTACCAGTGGAATGGGATGCAACGACGCGAGTACTTCCAATGGGCACACAAGTACCTCTGGAGTCGACGCCGCATTCGCAGTGTAAATATCAAATGCCACGATGTCGAAACGAGTCTGCTGGAAGGTGTCCTAAGCCGCGGTGATCGCCGCACTGGAGAAGCCATTCGTCTCGCCTGGGAACGTGGCGCGAGGATGGACGGTTGGCACGAGTACCTTGATGCCCAGCGTTGGTGGGACGCCATCGCTGATGCTGGCATTGATGTAGAAAAGCAAGTCCACGAAAAATACGAGTTAATGGACAAGCTGCCGTGGGATCACGTGAATGTCAAATTCGGGCGTGCTTATCTTGAGAAAGAGCAGGGCAGGGCAACTGTGCAGCTCGCCGAAATGGCCAACGCAACTTAGTCAGGTGCTCGCTTTTCAGACCGCTGAACTGTCAGTCTGTAGCAAATTCGGTACTGCGAGCGAAGGGTTCGATGTGCACATGCACATCTCGAACCCTTGGCAAACTGACCAGTAGCTGGTCTTTGACTTGGTGGGCGATTCGATGTCCGGCATCCACCGTCATCATGCCCTCAACCTGCACATGGATTTCTATGAAGTATTCGAGTCCACTCTTTCGAACACGAAGCTTCTCGACAGCTTGAACACCACCGACGGCCTCCGCAATTTCCCGAACCTGCAGCACTGTTTCTTCATCTGCCTGCTGGTCCATCAACTCGGTTGCAGTTGAAAGAAAGATCTTTCCTCCGGTGTAGATTAAGGCAGCACAAACGCAAAGCGCTGCGATTGGGTCAATGTACCGTCCCCAGTCACCCACATAGGGCGCCGCAATTAACGACACAGCGACCAAGCCTGATCCAATTGCATCGCTACGATGATCCCACGCCACAGCGGTAAGCGAGGAGGAATTAAGACGTTTGGCAACTCGCATTGTGTATCGATAAATAACTTCCTTGATCACCGCACACACACCAGCGATCAAACCGGCTGCAATACCCGGCACCTCTAACTCACTGCCGAACCGCTTGATTGTCTCCAGTGCCAGCAAACCTGCACTGAAGGCGACCAATAGCGAAACACTGAGCCCTGCGATCGACTCAGCCTTGGTATGCCCATAGGGATGATCCTCATCCTCCTCAACCTGAGCCATACTGAGGGCTCCACGGACAGCCATGGAACTTGCGACATCACCGATCGAATTCACGGCATCTGCAATAAGTGCCGCCGAACCCGTGGCTATCCCTCCCGCCAATTTGCTCAGCACCAGAAGAAAATTGACTCCTAAGCCCCACACTGCGGCACGTTTGGCATCCACGTAAAGACGCTGACGCACGGCGACAGAGGCTTCGTCACGGGGAGGCGTAATTGACAAGCAACAGTCTCTTCAACGGGGAAATTCAGGCTTTCAACTGCCTAACAGTAACTCACTTCGTTGACACTTCAAAGTCCAGTGATTTCCACCCAAGTCGTTCCCCAACTTGAAATAGCGAGGTCTCCAAGGAGGACACCCGGAATCCAAGGATCGTGATTTAGCTTGATAACAATTCACTGATGTTGCTCAACCTGGGTGAAAGAACGGTCACGCCCGTGATTTCGTGACCTACTCTTCAACGGGGCTTGGGCACGGGCGAGGACAGGGAACACGGGAACAGGCAGCCAAGGGCTACGGAAACAACTGATGACCACAAAATCGGCAAAATCGGCAAGTCACAATGGTCTGCCGTCCGCCAATGGATCCACTACATCGCTACCTTGGTTTGCGGCCACAACCCTGCTTGGTGCTTTTCTCGTATTTCAGGTTCAACCGGTCATCAGCAAATGTGTCTTGCCGTGGTTTGGTGGGACACCTGCCGTCTGGACTACTTGCATGCTGTTCTTTCAAGTGCTCCTATTCGCTGGATACCTTTACGCCCATGTGCTACGGACTCTTTTTCGACCTTTGGTTCAGGGCTGTATTCATATCTCACTACTCGGGATAGCAGCACTTGCGTTGCCCATAGAACCGTCGAACGCATGGAAGCCTACTGGCTCAGAGTCGCCCACACTCCATTTGTTGTGGATGCTGAGTGTACACGTAGGGCTGCCATACTTTGTACTTTCAAGCACGGGACCATTGGTACAAGCATGGCTAAGCTATCGAGACAATTCTGATCGAGTCTATCGACTTTACGCCCTCTCAAATGCAGGCTCCCTTGCAGCACTCCTCAGCTATCCGTTCCTCGTTGATCCCTTACTTTCAGTTTCAAATCAATCGTTGGTTTGGTCGCTAATGTTCTGCCTGTTTGCTCTGATTCAAGGTGTGGTTGCTATCGGTTTATTTCGGGTTCCCACTCCCGCAGAGCAGGCAACCAACACGCCGCTAGTTCCTGCCACATCGCTTAATAGCAAAGTGCCGAGTTGGAAAGTCAGATCGTGCTGGATCGCGTTGCCGGCGTTGGCGTCAACCATGCTGCTGGTGGTTACCAATCATGTTTGTCAGAACGTTGCTGTAGTACCGTTTTTGTGGGTTTTGCCTCTTAGCCTCTACCTCCTGAGTTTCATCATATGCTTTGATTCACCACAGTGGTACAAACCAAAATGGACAGCGACCGCAACCTTGGTATCAATCTGTTTCATTCCTTTGCTGAATGTCCTGCCAAATCACCTGCAACTGCTAACTGAAGTTTCCAGCTACATGGTGATGTTGTTGGGTGTGTGTCTGTTATGCCATGGTGAAGTTGCCCGACTAAAGCCCGATGCTGCAAAGCTAACGCAATACTACATGCTGATGTCTGGTGGTGGTGCGATCGGCGGCATTATCGTCGCCATCATTTGCCCACTCTTATTGACGACCCACTTTGAGCTTCCACTGTCTCTGGCCTTTGTCACTGGAATGGCTTTCGTCATCTTTTTTGCATGCCGCAGTTGGAGTCGTCCGGACTATGACTGGAGCATTGCTCATCGTCTCAGATATGCTGCGCTTTCCGTAATTACAGCCCCTCTGATTGCTATGGCATTTGCTTCTCACGACGAATCGATTGCCTCAGAACGAAACTTCTTCGGGGTTCTAAAAGTCGTGAAAGATGATGGAGGCTTACAACTGATACACGGAAGCACAATCCACGGAATGCAACTCACAGGACCAAATAGGTCTGTACCAACAACTTACTACGGAGAGCAAAGTGGGATCGGACTGTTATTAAAAGCTCACCAACGACTGAAGCAAGATCTTAATATAGGCGTGGTCGGCCTGGGCTGCGGAGTTCTGGCGACGTACGGACGTGCCACCGACCACATGCACATGATCGAAATCAACCCTGCCGTAATCAACATCGCAAACACCCACTTTTCATTTCTCCGCGACAGCAAGGCCAAGATCAGCACCCATGTGGGTGACGGACGATTAGTCCTTGAAAGGATGGAACGCGAACAATTCGATGTGCTGGTACTCGACGCCTTCAGTAGTGATGCCATCCCCGCACATCTACTGACAAGAGAGGCATTTCAGCTCTACACGAAACGGTTAAATCCAAAAGGCGTATTGGCGGTCCACCTCTCCAATAATCACTTAGATCTTGTGCCCTTGGTTCACCGACTCAGCGACGATGCAGGGTTCTCCAGCCGGGTAATTGACAGCAAGGGTGATCCGGAGCTTCGAACGCACGCTGCCACATGGGCGCTGATCATGCGTCCCGATCATCCGCTTTTAAAAGAATCCGAACTCGAGAAAGCAATTCTCCCCAAAAAGATGGAATTAGAGGCAGCTCCCCTTTGGACTGATCAGCGGCACAACTTAGTGAGCGTGCTGAAATTGTGGTGATTGCAAAATGCCACAAAACCGGCTTAAAAGCTGAAAGAAGCAGCTCCCCTGGTAACTTAGATCGCCTGCGCAAGCAGGGCGGCTTCGATCTTGACCAAATTTGAGTCGTCTTAAGTTTGATCTTGCTGCTTGTTTCACGCGTTTGCTACTTTCCAGCTTCCTTGGCCCATGTTTGTATCTGTTTTTGAAGGAAAGACTGCAGTTCGGAACGCGGAATAGTCGATGACGCCTTTGTTTCCGCTCCCTTCGCGCTGAAAAGTCTCTCTTCGCTTACGGATTGCTTCCTGGGACAAGGATCACGGCGCTGACGACCGGTGCGGA
>Ga0315330_10001091_pt1 | contig 18011 bp, 11 predicted proteins | sample M140m34915metaG_FD_203453 | JGI IMG/M metagenome (GOLD analysis project Ga0315330, IMG submission 203453) | Ammonia-oxidizing marine archaeal communities from Monterey Bay, California, United States - M1 40m 34915 | ecosystem: Environmental > Aquatic > Marine > Intertidal zone | place: USA...
AATTAATTTCAAACGCAACAGATGCAACAACAAAACTTATGCATCTGAGTAGCCTTGGAGAAATTAAAGGTGATTTAGGAAATCTTCAAATTGAAGTGAAAATTGATAAAAAGGGTAAAAAGTTACACATCATCGATAGTGGAATTGGTATGACTCGTGAAGAAGTTCAAAAGTATATAAATGAAGTAGCTTTTTCAGGAGCTGAAGAATTTTTAGAAAAATATAAAGACTCCGCTAAAGACAGTGGTATAATTGGTCATTTTGGTTTAGGCTTTTATTCAGCATTTATGGTTGCCAAAAAAGTAGAAATCATAACTAAGTCTCATACTAAAAAACCAGCTGCTCACTGGATTTGTGATGGCTCCCCTGAGTATACACTTGAAAAATCTGATAAACAATCTCGGGGAACAGAGATTATTTTGCATATCGATAAAGATTCCAAGGAGTTTTTAGAAGATTCGCGTGTGGGAGAATTGCTTCAGAAGTATAATAAATTTATGCCCATTCCAATTAAATTTGGAACTAAAGAAGAAACACTTCCTCTGCCTGATGGAGCAGAAAAAGATGCAAAGCCAGATAAAATAATTGTTGACAATATTGTCAATAATCCTGATCCTGCTTGGACAAAAAAACCATCTGACCTCAAAGAAGAAGATTATAAATCTTTTTATCGAGAGTTATATCCAATGCAATTTGAAGAGCCATTATTTAATATTCATTTAAATGTAGACTATCCTTTTAATTTAACCGGTATTTTATATTTCCCAAAAATTAATAATGATATTAATATTCAAAAAGACCGAATTCAACTTTATCAAAATCAAGTTTTCGTTACAGACAATGTTGAAGGGATCGTTCCTGAATTTTTAACTTTACTTCGAGGAGTTATTGATTCCCCTGACATTCCTTTGAACGTATCAAGAAGTTATCTACAAGCTGATGGAGCTGTAAAAAAAATCAGTAATTACATAACAAGAAAGGTTGCTGATAAATTAAACAGTCTTTTCAAAAAAGATAGAAAAGGTTTTGAAGAAAAATGGAATGATATAAAAGTAGTAATTGAATACGGAATGTTGAGTGAAGACAAGTTTTATGACAAAGCAGATAATTTTGCTCTCTATCCAACTACAGAAGGAGAATACTTTACTTTTGACGAACTCAAAGAAAATATTAAAGATGAACAAACCGATAAAGATGATAAACTGGTAATTCTTTATGCCTCTGAAGTTGACTCTCAACATAGTTATATTAAACAAGCAAAAGACAAAGGATATAAAGTTTTATTGCTAGACTCACCTATAATCGGACATCTAATCCAAAAAATGGAAGGAAGTAAAGATAAAATTTCTTTTGCTCGTGTAGATGGAGATACTTTAGAAAATTTGATAAAAAAAGACGAAACAGTAATCTCAAAAATATCTGATAAGGAAAAAGAGAAATTAAAACCAATTATTGAAGATGTTGTTAAAGAAGGTGGATATACAGTTCAACTTGAACCATTAGACAGTAAAAGTTTACCTTTTGTATTAACTCAACCTGAATTTATGAGACGCATGAAAGAAATGCAACAAACAGGTGGAGGGGGTATGATGGGAAATATGCCTGACATGTATAATTTAGTAGTAAATACAAATCATGAATTAGTTAGCCAAATACTTAATACAAAAACAAAAAAGAAAAAAGAAAGTCTTATTCAGCAAGCTCTTGACCTTGCCAAACTTTCTCAAAATTTGTTAAAAGGTGAAGCTTTAACCCAGTTTATTAAAAGGAGTGTTGATTTAATAAAATAAAGAATAGCCCGAAGGCGATTCTTTATTAATTGATTTTTTTAAAAAATGATTAAACCAATTGTTCTTCCGAGTAACGGATCAATTACTAAATTTCCAGGTGCTAAATTTCGTTATTTTGAGTATTTCTTTAAAAATGAAAAATCCGAGAAATATTTCAATCAACTTCAAAATGAAATACATTGGAGAAACGATTCCATAACCATTTATGGAAAAACCTACCCTCAACCTAGACTGACTGCATTATACTCAACAAACTCAATACCTTACTCCTATTCTGGAATTACTATGTATCCAAATCAAATTACACCTCTTCTTTTAGAAATAAAAAACAGTATTCATAAGGTAAGTGATATTGAATTTACTACTGTACTATTGAATCAATATCGAGATGGAAAAGATAGTAATGGTTGGCATGCAGATAATGAAAAAGAGCTAGGTGCAAATCCTACAATTGCATCAATTAGTTTTGGAGCTGAGCGATTTTTTCATTTAAAACATAAAACTAAAAAAGAACTAAAATTAAAAATTCTCTTGAAATCAGGAAGTTTGTTGTTAATGGAGGGAGAAACCCAAACCAATTGGCTACATCAAATTGCTAAAACCGCAAGACCGATTGGACCACGCATAAATTTAACCTTCCGTAAAATCATTTAAATATATCGTCAAGGATGTATGCAAGACGAAGTCCTGCTTTTAATAATTGTAATCGAATAGTGTCAAAATTTTCATAACGATATCGATAACCTAAATCTATATTTTCTGGTAGATCTTTATAAATCTTTTTAGTTAAATCATGAGTTTCTTTAACCCAAACTTCAATTGGACTTGATTCGTATTCCTTTTTTTTAGAATTAGATAATCTTGGTAAATTATTTGTCAATTCAGTATAACTCATTTTACTACTATCTATTATATCACTGTCCCAAATTCGATGAAGATTTGTGTTTTTCCCAAACCATTTTAATTTGATATTATTCCCCCCCTTATCTCTTTTTTCACCCAAATGCATTGGTTGATGAATATCACCAACAAAATGCACAAGTAATTTTAAATAAAATCTTCTATCGTCTTTTGGAGTTTTTTTACTTTTCAAAGCTTCAATACACCTTTTAATAGCTTGTATTACGTCACCTTCAACATTCTTTTCACTTGAATAATAGGTTTCATTCACTTTCATATTAGCATAGTGCCACGGATTATAAACTTGATATCGTTTATCAGATTTAATGTCATCAGCATAATTTGAAATATAAGCGAGTGATTCCCCTCCCAAAAGGTTTTTTATTGAATTTGAAGTTTTTTCAGATATATTTTGAGATGCTACTTCTCCTACAGTTCGATGTCCGGTAATACCCCATGGCATTTGATCGTTTAAAGGTTTAAAAAAAATTAAAAAAAAAATATATGCGATTTTCATATTGTTTAATTTATGACATTAAATTAAACCTTATATGCCTTACTCTGTCTTATATAAAAGATTATTATTTTTGTAAATCAAAAAAAAGCTGTTGCAAAAGCAAAGATTTCTTTTATTTATCATGGTATTATTTGCTAATGCCGCCTCCTACGCTCAACAAAATGAATTAGAGTTTTTAGTTACTTCCATTGAAAAGGATATCATAATTGATGGGATAAGTAATGAAAAGGAGTGGGATAAAGGTGTATGGCAGTCTGAATTTTGGTTATGGAGACCTAATGATAGCGTAAAAGCAGACAAACAAACAAGATTTAAAATTTTAAAGAATGAAAAAAATCTTTACATATTAATAGAATTATTTAGTGATGGCACTAAATTTAGTACACCAAGTTTAAAACGAGATTTTAGTACATTTGGAGCAGACGCTATAACTCTTCTTTTTGATACATTTAGTGATGGAACTAATGCATTCTCATTCACAACAAACCCTTTAGGTCTAAAAAATGAAGGGCTTATTTCAGGTGGAAATCAAAATTTCAGAACTGACAGGAATTATTCATGGGATACTAAATGGTTTGTTGAGTCAAAAATATATGAAGACCGCTACTCAGTTGAAATTCAAATTCCTTTTGCTTCACTATTTTATAATAATTCCAATGATTCTTGGCGCTTTAATATTTATAGAGGAAATGCTCAAAATAACGAATACAGTGTTTGGGCAAGAACTCCTCAAAATCAAGTTATTGGAAATTTAGGGTTTATGGGAAAAATGGTTTTTGAAAAACCACTCAAAAAAGCAAGAAATCCGATTTCTATAATACCTTATGTAAGTAGTGTAGCTTTTAAAGATTTTGAGAACATTAATTCCGATTCAGATTTTTCTATTGGTGGAGATGCAAAAATTCCAATTGGAAATTCCCTAAACTTAGATTTGACTTATAATCCTGATTTCTCTCAAGTTGAGGTCGACGACCAAGTTGTTAATCTAACACGTTTTGCGATTGCACTTCCTGAAAAAAGACAATTTTTTACTCAAAATGACGATCTTTTTAAGGATTTTGGATCTACTAGAGATGTTGTTCCTTTTTTTTCGAGAAGAATTGGTGTTGCCAAAGATTTGGATGGAAATACTATAGAAAATAAAATCATCTATGGAGCGAGATTAAGTGGAAAATTAAATTCAAATTTACGTGTCGGATTTTTAAATATTATTACTGACCAGGATGTAGAGAATGAAATTGCATCAAATTTAAATACTGTTTTTACTTTAAGACAAAAAGTATTTGATAGATCAAATATTAGTTTCTTTTTTTTAGACCGAAGATCAATAGAAGATTATGATTTTTTAGATGATGAGGAAAGAAAAAATAGTGTTGCTGGAATCGAGTATAATTTAGCTTCTAATGACAGTAAATGGATAGGTAGGACTTTTTTTCACAAATCATTTACAGAGGGTTTAGATGGCGACGATCAGATTCTAGGTATGAGGATTAATAGAAATACACTGCGACATAATATTGGTATGGAAATAGTTCACGGAGGAGATGATTTTCGATCAGATTTAGGTTTTTTTAGACGCACTGGATTTTTAAAACTTTCTCCGGAGTACACATATAGGACCTACCCAAAAAAACGTAACGTAACAAGCTATAATTTTACTCAAAGAGGTTTTTTTGTTTATGATACTGCAAATGATTATTTGATGACAGACAGAGTATTTATTTCTACTATTAGAAAGAATTTTTTGAATTTTAGCAGTCTGTCACTAGAGTACACAAATCGATATATTTATTTAATTTCTGATTTTAATCCAACCAGAAGTTCAGATGAGGTTTACCTTCCTGCTGGCTCAGATTATTCTTATGGTGACTTTGAGTTTTCATATCGCTCAGACAGAAGGAAATTTTTCAATATTGATTCTAAAATATCTTATGGATCTTTTTATAATGGCACAAAATTCACCGTCGAAAATGAAATCAAATGGAGAAAACAGCCCATTTTAAATGCAAGTATGATTATGAATTTTAATGCAATAGAACTTCCAAAACCCTATTCATCAAAAAATATTTGGCTTATTAGCCCAAAAATTGATTTTACTTTTACTAAAACACTATCATGGACTACTTTTATTCAATATAATTCTCAAGGTGAGAATTTAGGAATTAATTCAAGAATGCAATGGAGATTTGCTCCATTGTCTGACTTGTTTTTGGTTTATAATGATAATTATATAAGCACAGACAGTTTTTCACCGAGATATCGTAGCTTTAACCTCAAATTAACTTATTGGTTAAATATTTAAATATGACAAAACTTCATTTTGCTTTTCTAACTATATTTCTTGGAATTTCAATCATAGCTTGCGATAAAAAACAGAAAAAGAATTTGGATGACATGATGATTGTTAAAGGTAGTGTTGAAGGGCTTCGTAAAGGAACATTGTACATTCAAAAAGTGCTTGACACAATTGTTGCTGATATAGATTCTACTGTAATAAATGGGTCGCCAAATTTCAAGTTTATGGTTCCGATAGAATCAGCTGAAATTTTTTATCTCTATTTGAATAAGGAAGATGGTGACAGTTTAAATGATCGTATCCTGTTTTTTGGCGAAAAAGGGACTATCGAAATAAACACTCTTTTAAAAACTTTCGAAAGTAGCGCTAAAATAATTGGATCAAAAAACCAAGAGTTACTTCAAGAATACCAGTCTTTCAACAGGAAGTTTAATTCTCAAAATCTAGACTTGATGAAAGATTTTTATCAAGCTCAAATTGATAATAAATCTAAACTTGCAGACTCTTTAAAACAAAAAATTGATAACCTTTTAGAAAGAAGATATCTATATACTATAAATTTTGCTGCCCGAAATACAAATGAAAATATAGCACCTTATTTAGCGCTGACACAAGTGTATGACGCAAATCTCTCCCTTTTAGATTCTATAGCAGTGAAGATGACGCAAAAGGTTAGAAACTCTAAATATGGAAAAGAGTTTATAGATTTTCTCGAGAAACGCAGAAAAAAAGAGAATTAAATTATAAAGCAGCAGATTTTTTCATTAAAGTTTCCATTAATTTTTTCCTCTCTTCATTGAGAGCTTTAAACTTACCTTTAAGATTTTCACCACTTATAGAATTTATTTTAGCCATCAAATCATCAAATATTTGAATAGCTTCTTCTATCAATTTTTCACTTTTTGTTAAATCACCTTTAGGATTTGATAGCTCCCACAAATAAATCTCTTCAATGAGATCTCCGATATCATTATTAATTTCTTTTTTGAGAGATTTGATACTTGGCATAGTTTAATAATTAATAGGTTTAAGGTATATATTTTTTTAATTGAAATAAAAAAAAGATATTTTTTTTATTAGCCTTCATATCTAACAAAGTTTCTAGGTGTTTCATAAAGGGTTATAGCGAGTTCATGGTCTGGATTTATATGAGGTTTCAATGCATCATAAATGACTATAACAATATTTTCAGCCGTGGGTATTTTATTTTGAAACTCTTCTACTTCTTCATTCAAGTTTTTATGGTCCATCTTGTCCTCTACTTCAACTTTTATCAAGTCTTTTAGAACCTTCATGTCCATTACATAACCAGTATCTGGGTTAATGTTCCCAGTTATATGAACAATCAATTCATAATTATGACCGTGGTAATGAGGATTAGAACATTTTCCAAAAAATTTTTGATTTTCTTCTTCAGACCAATCTTTCCTGAATAATCTGTGAGCTGCATTAAAATGTGCTTTCCTACTTACAGTTACTTTCATTTTGTGTTTTTATATGATTATAAAATCTTTTAAAGATAATTTTAAACCAAGCCGTGAAATCTTGGGGATCATCTTTTATGGCATTTTTAATCTTTTCTAGATCCATCCACTTCCATGATTCAACCTCTGCTTTATTTGGAAGAGGATTATCCTCATAATAACCTAGAAATACATGATCAAGTTCATGTTCAGTTAAACCGTTATCGAATGATGCTTTATATATAAAGCTAAAAAGTTCTTCTAAAGAGGTGCTAAAACCCATCTCTTCTTTGAGACGACGTTTAGCAGCTGTAATATTTTCTTCACCTTCTCTCTGGTGACTGCAACAAGTGTTTGTCCATAATCCGGGTGAGTGGTATTTATCTAAAGCACGCTGTTGAAGCATCAATTCCCCTTTTTTATTTATAATAAATACTGAAAAAGCTCTATGTAATAACGCTTTTTGGTGAGCTTCCATTTTAGGCATGATACCAATTGGATTATCTTTAGTATCTACTAAAACTACTTTTTCTTCTTCCATTACTCTCAAAATTACCCATAATTTTTACAAAAACCTATTGAAGAAGGTTTCACAAGAGAGATAATTTGTAATACTTTTGTTGAAATTACAGCTATGGGATTTTTAGAGGAAATTAAAAGACGAAGAACCTTTGGGATAATCTCCCATCCCGATGCTGGAAAGACTACACTTACAGAAAAACTACTACTATTTGGTGGAGCAATTCAAGAGGCAGGAGCTGTAAAATCTAATAAAATTAAAAAGTCAGCAACAAGTGATTTTATGGAAATAGAACGTCAAAGAGGTATATCTGTGGCAACTTCTGTTTTGGCATTTATTTATAAAAATAAAAAAATAAATATTCTTGATACGCCAGGACATAAAGATTTTGCAGAAGATACTTTTAGAACTTTAACTGCAGTAGACAGTGTAATCGTTGTGATTGATGTAGCAAAAGGTGTTGAAGAACAAACCGAAAAACTAGTGAAAGTATGCCAAATGAGAAATATACCAACAATCGTTTTCATAAATAAATTAGATAGAGAAGGAAAAGATGCTTTTGATCTATTAGATGAAATAGAACAAAAACTAAATCTTAAAGTGACACCGTTATCCATTCCTATTGGAATGGGCTTTGACTTCAGGGGGATTTACAACATATGGGAGGAGAATATTCAAATTTTTAAAGATGAGCAAAAACAAAATATAGGAGAAAAAGTAACTTTTAATTCTTTGACAGATCCCGAACTAGAAACTGTAATCGGAAAAAAGCATTTAGAGACGCTAAAAGAGGAGTTAGAATTAATTGAAGCAGTCTATCCTAATTTCAATAAAGAAAATTATGTAGAAGGAAAACTTAACCCTGTTTTTTTTGGCTCAGCTCTTAACAACTTTGGTGTTGAGGAATTACTTAACTGCTTTATCGAGATTGCTCCTGAACCACTTCCGAAAGATTCTGAAGAAAGATTAGTAAATCCTTATGAAAGTAAATTCAGTGGTTTTGTATTTAAAATTCATGCCAATATGGATCCGAATCATAGGGATCGCTTAGCATTTGTGAAAGTTGTTTCTGGTACTTTTGAACGAAATACACCATATCTTCATGTACGTCAAAATAAAAAACTAAAATTCTCTTCTCCCAATGCATTTTTTGCAGAAAAGAAAAAGATTGTAAATATTTCTTTTCCTGGAGACATTGTTGGACTGCACGATACTGGAAATTTTAAAATTGGTGACACGCTAACAAGTGGTGAAAGAATTCAATTCAAAGGTATTCCTAATTTCTCACCTGAACACTTTCGTTATATCAATAATAAAGATCCTATGAAATCAAAACAACTTTCTAAAGGCATTGATCAACTAATGGATGAAGGTGTCGCACAATTATTTACTCTCAGTCTAAATGGGAGAAAATTAATCGGTACAGTTGGTGCACTTCAATTTGAGGTAATTCAATATCGTTTACTTCATGAGTATGGTGCAAAATGTTCTTACGAAAATATTAACGTTCACAAAGCTTGCTGGATTGAGGGAGACGAAAAAAGTCAATCTTTTATTGAATTTATTCGTTTAAAACAAAAGTTTTTAGCTAGAGATAAGAATGAAAAGCTTGTATTTCTCTCCGACTCGAATTTTTCATTGCAAATGGCTCAAGAAAAATTCTCAGAATTAAATTTCCATTTCACATCTGAATTCTAGAAGTAATTACAGATTTGAAATAAGATGAAAATTATTTTCAATAAGATTTAGTTCACATTAAGCTTCCCCAGTTGGACCAAAGTTTAAAGGGATATTAGGGATATCATTTGCTTTAATAGTTCCATTGGCTTTTTCAAAGCGTTGAATATTTTCTTCAATGGCTTTTTTAAATCGCTTGGCGTGTTCAGGAGTTAAAATAATTCTTGATTTTACTTTAGCCTTTGGAGATCCTGGCATAACTGTTATAAAATCAACTATAAACTCAGATGCAGAATGGTTAATAATTGCCAAATTGGAGTAAATGCCATCAGCTATATTTTCATCAATAGCTATATTCAATTGCTGCTGTTCTGGAGGTTTCTTATTACTCATATTTAAAAACTAATTTCTTCTTTATCTATGAGTAAACTTGTATATTCTTCTTTTGATCCAACAATTATATCATTGTAGGCGCGTAAACCAGTTCCAGCTGGAATTTTGTGTCCTACAATAACATTTTCCTTGAGACCTTCTAAGAAATCGACCTTTCCGTTTACCGCAGCTTCATTTAATACCTTAGTCGTTTCCTGGAAGGAAGCTGCAGAAATAAAGGATTTAGTTTGAAGTGAGGCACGTGTAATTCCCTGAAGTTCTGGTTTAGCCGTAGCAGGGGAGGCATCTCTTGCTACTACGAGGCCCTTACCTTCTCTATCTAGCAAGGAATTTTCGTCACGCAATTGTCTAGATGAAATTATCTGACCTTGTTTTAAATTTTCTGAATCTCCAACCTCGTCAACAATTTTCATCCCATAAAGTGAGTCATTTTCTTTCATAAAATCATAACGGAAAATTAGTTGATTCTCTAAGAAAATTGAGTCGCCTGGGTCTAAGATCCTGACTTTTCTCATCATCTGACGAACCACCACCTCAAAGTGCTTATCATTAATTTTTACACCTTGTAGACGATAAACTTCTTGAATTTCATTTACCAGATATTGTTGTACAGCTGAGGGTCCTTTTATATTTAAAATATCTGATGGTGTAGTTGAACCGTCAGATAATGACATTCCTGCTTTTACAAAATCATTCTCTTGAACCAATATTTGATTGGATAATTTAACTAAATATTTTTTTATATCCCCAAATTTTGATTCCACTATTATTTCTCGATTACCTCGTTTAATTTTACCAAAAGATACCACACCATCAATCTCCGAAACTACAGCTGGATTAGAGGGATTACGCGCTTCAAATAATTCTGTTACACGAGGTAAACCACCAGTTATATCACCCGATTTAGCAGATTTCCGTGGTATTTTCACTAAAGTTTTTCCTTCCTCAATCTGTTCTCCTTCATTTACAATAAGGTGAGCTCCAACAGGTAAATTGTACGATCGTAAAATATTTCCTTTTTTATCAGATATAGAAAGTGTGGGTATTAGTTTTTTGTTTCTTGATTCAGAGATTACTTTTTCTTGGAATCCAGTTTGCTCATCAATCTCTACTTGATAAGTTACTCCTTGTTCAATATTTTCAAAAACAATTTTACCTGTAAATTCAGAAACAATAACACCATTAAATGGATCCCATTGACATACAGTCGTACCCTCTTTTACTTTTGCACCATTTTTAATGTGTAAAGATGAACCATAAGGAATATTGTTAGTACTAAGTACACTTTTAGTTTTTGAGTCTAAAATTTTGATTTCTGTGGTTCTAGAAATTACTATTTCGGCATCTTGACCGTCCAAATCTTTTCCTTTAACAGTTTTTAGATCTTCAATTTCAGCTGTACCACTAAATTTTGTAATAAGTTTATTTTCTTCAGATATATTTCCGGCGACACCACCAACATGAAAAGTTCTTAAAGTAAGTTGTGTTCCAGGTTCTCCAATTGATTGGGCTGCAATAACTCCAACAGCTTCCCCTCGCTGAACCATTTTTCCAGTTGCTAAATTTCTACCATAACACTTAACACAAATCCCATATTGAGCAGCACAAGTTAATGGAGAACGAACTTCTACAGATTCTAAAGGAGTTTTTTCTAACAGTTTTAAGTGCTCGTCTTTCACTTCTTCTCCAGAGCTAACAATAACTTCGTTGGTTTTTGGATCAACAATATCGTGAAGAGTAACGCGTCCTAAAATACGTTCTCCGAGTGACTCCACGATTTCCTCGTTTTTCTTAAGTGGCTTTACTACGACACCACGTAAAGTAGCACAATCTTCAATATTAACAATTACATCTTGTGATACATCATGAAGACGACGAGTAAGGTATCCCGCATCTGCAGTTTTCAAAGCAGTATCAGCAAGTCCTTTTCTAGCTCCATGAGTTGAAATGAAGTATTCGAGAATCGAGAGACCTTCTTTAAAATTAGATAGAATTGGGTTTTCAATTATTTCTCCTCCACCAACATTAGATTTCTTCGGTTTAGCCATCAAACCTCTCATACCAGTGAGCTGACGTATTTGCTCTTTAGATCCTCGTGCTCCAGAATCTAGCATCATATATACAGAATTAAAGCCTTGTTGATCTTCGCTAATACGTTTCATGGCCAGTTCTGTAAGTTTAGCATTCGTTGAAGTCCAAATGTCTATTACCTGATTATAACGCTCATTATTTGTTATTAGACCCATGTTATAGTTTCCGATTACACCATCAACTTGACCATTTGCTTCGTCAATCATAGTCAGTTTTTCTGGTGGAATAATAATATCTCCTAAGCTGAAAGACAGTCCACCTTTAAATGCAAAACCATACCCCATTGCTTTAATTTTATCTAAAAACTCCGCTGTTTCAGGTACACTAGTGACTTTTAAAATATCACCTATGATCTCACGTAAATTTTTCTTGGTTAACACAACATTGAAAAAACCTGCTGCCTCTGGAACTACCTCGTTAAATAACACTCGACCTACAGTTGATTCGATTACTTGATTTTTTAATAGTCCATCTTTATTGAAATCTTTAATCCTTATTTTAATTATCGCATTTAAATCTACACGTTTCTCATTATATGCTATGTGTACTTCTTCGACAGAGTAGAATTTTAGCCCCTCCCCTTTAACTTTTATCTTAGATGTAGACTTTCTTGCTTTCGTCATATAATAAAGCCCTAAAACCATATCTTGAGAAGGAACAGTAATAGGAGATCCATTTGCTGGATTCAAAATACTATGTGATGCTAACATTAAAAGTTGGGATTCAAGAATAGCTTCTGGTCCCAGTGGAAGATGCACTGCCATCTGATCACCATCAAAATCTGCATTGAAGGCAGTACAAACAAGAGGATGAAGTTGAATAGCTTTTCCTTCAATCAACTTTGGCTGGAAAGCTTGAATTCCAAGGCGGTGTAGGGTTGGAGCTCGATTTAGAAGTACAGGATGACCTTTTAATACATTTTCCAAAATATCCCATACAACTGGCTCTTTGCGATCAATGATTTTTTTGGCAGACTTCACTGTTTTAACTATTCCTCTTTCAATTATTTTACGAATAATAAATGGCTTGTATAATTCTGCTGCCATGTCTTTAGGTAATCCACATTCGAATAATTTTAATTCTGGTCCAACAACAATTACTGATCGGGCAGAATAATCAACTCTTTTCCCCAAAAGATTCTGACGAAAACGTCCTTGCTTTCCTTTCAAAGAGTCAGAAAGAGATTTTAGAGGTCGATTAGAATCTGTTTTAACAGCAGATGCCTTTCGGGTATTATCAAACAATGAATCAACAGATTCTTGTAACATTCTCTTTTCATTTCTTAAAATTACCTCAGGTGCTTTAATTTCCACAAGCCGTTTTAAGCGATTATTTCTAATGATTACACGTCGATATAAATCATTTAAATCAGAGGTAGCAAAACGTCCACCATCTAAGGGAACTAGTGGTCTTAATTCTGGTGGAATAACCGGAATTACTTTCATAACCATCCACTCTGGTAAGTTTTCACCGCGTTCATTAGCTTCACGAAAAGCCTCTACCACCTGCAGGCGTTTTAAAGCCTCAGTTTTACGTTGTTTAGAAGTTTCATTATTCGCTTTGTGTCTTAATTCATATGAAAGAGTCTGTAAGTCTATACGCGAAAGAAGTTCAATTAAGCATTCTGCTCCCATTTTAGCTATAAACTTGTCTGGATCGCTATCCTCCAAATACTGATTTTCGCCAGGGATTTTTTCCATCACATTTAAGTATTCTTCTTCAGTTAAAAAATCCATAGGTTGTAGGGATTCTCCCTCTTCGTTTTTGGCTAAACCAGATTGAATAACGACATATCGCTCATAATAAATTATCATATCTAGCTTCTTTGAAGGAAGGCCTAACAAATACCCAATCTTGTTGGGAAGCGATCGAAAATACCAAATATGAGCAACAGGTACAACTAGGTTTATATGCCCTACTCTATCGCGACGTACTTTTTTCTCGGTAACTTCTACTCCACACCTATCACAAACAATTCCTTTATAACGAATTCTCTTATATTTTCCACAAGCACATTCATAATCTTTTACAGGACCAAAAATTCTCTCACAAAAAAGCCCATCTCTTTCAGGTTTATGAGTCCTATAATTGATTGTTTCTGGTTTTAAAACCTCACCTCTTGAGTTTCCAAGTATGATCTCGGGTGAAGCTAAACCGATTGATATTTTATTAAATTTTTTTTGTGTGATGATTTCGTTATTTCTAGCCATAGCCAAATATCTTATTTTTAAAAAATTATTCTTCTAATCTTATGTCAAGTCCTAATCCCTTTAGTTCGTGCATCAATACATTGAATGACTCTGGTAATCCAGGTTCAGGTAAGGTGTCTCCTTTAACAATAGCCTCATATGTTTTTGCTCTTCCGATGACATCATCAGATTTGACAGTCAAAATTTCCTGTAAGGTGCTAGAAGCTCCATAAGCTTCAAGTGCCCATACCTCCATTTCACCAAAACGTTGTCCACCAAATTGAGCTTTTCCCCCAAGAGGCTGTTGGGTGATTAGTGAGTAAGGTCCAATTGATCGGGAATGCATTTTATCGTCAACCATATGACCTAATTTTAACATATATATTACACCAACAGTTGCAGGTTGATCAAAACGTTCTCCTGTACCACCGTCATATAAGTAAGTGTGACCATATTTTGGGACGTTAGCTTTTTCTGTGAGTTTATTGATCTGATCGATTGATGCCCCATCAAAAATTGGAGTTGCATATTTCTCTCCAAGATTCTGTCCAGCCCAGCCTAATACAGTTTCGTAAATCTGTCCAATATTCATTCGAGAGGGAACTCCTAATGGGTTTAATACAATATCAACTGGTGTTCCATCCTCAAGGAATGGCATTTCTTCTTCGCGAACTATTCTGGCAACAATACCTTTATTACCATGACGTCCTGCCATTTTATCACCTACCTTTAGCTTACGTTTTTTTGCTATATAAACTTTTGCCAACTTTTTAATCCCAGCTGGTAGTTCGTCTCCTACGCTAATAGTGAATTTTTCTCGTCGAAGAGAACCTTGAAGGTCATTTTCTTTTATTTTGTAGTTGTGGATTAAATCTGCTATTAAATCGTTTGTATCATTTGATGTTGTCCAAGTACTTTTAGCTAAATGAGTATAGTCTTCTACAGCAGAAAGAAGTTTTAAGGTATACTTTTTTCCTTTAGGTAGGATTTCTTCGCCCAAATCATTAGTAATACCTTGGCATGTTTTTCCATTTACAATCGAGAATAGTTTTTCTACTAAAACAACTTTTAGTTCATCAAACTTTTTATCATATAAATTCTCAAGAGCTTCTAGATCTTGTTTATCTTCATTTCGCTTTCGTTTATCTTTAACAGAGCGAGTAAAGAGTTTTTTATCAACTACAACGCCACGAAGTGATGGCGGTGCTTTAAGTGAAGCATCTTTAACATCACCTGCTTTATCACCGAAAATTGCACGAAGTAGTTTCTCTTCTGGTGTTGGATCAGACTCTCCTTTAGGTGTGATTTTACCAATCAAAATATCTCCTGGATTAACTTCAGCTCCAATCCTTATCATTCCATTTTCATCCAAGTCACTTGTAGCTTCTTCACTTACATTTGGAATGTCATTAGTCAATTCTTCTGTTCCAAGTTTAGTATCACGAACATCTAAAGAATATTCATCTATGTGAATTGAAGTGAAAATATCTTGACGCACAACTTTCTCTGATATAACAATTGCATCCTCAAAGTTGTATCCTTTCCATGGCATAAAAGCTACCTTCATATTTCTACCTAAAGCTAATTCACCCGACTCAGTAGCGTATCCTTGGCATAAAACCTGTCCCTTGAAAACATTATCTCCTTTTTTAACAATAGGTTTAAGGTTTATACAAGTCCCTTGATTAGTCTTTCTGAATTTAATTAAACTATAAGATTTTAAATTTCCATCGAAGCTTACTAAGCTTTGATTAGAAGTAAAATTATATCTAATTGAAATTTTTTCTGCATCAACATATTCTACAACACCATCACTTTCAGCATTAATTAAAACTCTAGAATCTGAAGCCACTTGCTTTTCAAGACCTGTACCAACAATGGGAGATTCTGGACGTAAAAGCGGAACAGCCTGTCTCATCATATTTGATCCCATCAAAGCTCTATTAGCATCATCATGCTCCAAAAATGGTATCAACGAGGCAGAAATTGAAGCTATCTGATTTGGTGCAACATCTGTATAGTTAATTTGATCAGGGCTTACAACTGGAAAATCTGCTTGGTCTCGAGCAATTATTTTTTCGTCTAAAATTTTTCCAGATTTGTCAAAACTAATATTAGCTTGAGCAATAAGATTATCCTCCTCTTCTTCAGCACTAAGATAAATTGTTTCTTTTAAATTAATTTTACCGTCTTCAACTTTACGATAGGGTGTTTCAATGAATCCTAGATTATTCACTTTGGCATAAACTCCAAGCGAAGAAATCAATCCAATATTTGGCCCTTCAGGTGTTTCAATGGGACATAGTCTACCATAATGAGTGTAATGAACATCTCTAACCTCAAAACCTGCTCTCTCACGAGAAAGCCCTCCTGGCCCAAGTGCAGAAAGACGGCGCTTATGAGTGATCTCTGCTAATGGGTTAGTTTGATCCATAAATTGGGACAATTGATTGGTCCCAAAAAAACTGTTTATTACAGAGGAAAGTGTCTTTGCATTAATCAAATCAATTGGCGTAAAAACTTCATTATCTCTAACATTCATTCGTTCACGAATAGTTCTTGCCATTCGGGCTAAGCCTACTCCAAACTGTGAAGATAATTGCTCACCAACAGTTCGAACTCTCCTATTAGAAAGGTGATCGATATCATCAATCTCCGCTTTCGAATTAATTAACTCAATTAAATATTTAATTATGGTGATGATATCCAACTTAGTTAAAACCTGCTTATCCATTTCAACATCTAAGCCAAGTTTTTTATTCATTCTATATCTACCAACCTCCCCAAGATTATAACGTTGATCCGAGAAAAATAACTTATCGATAATACCCCTTGCAGTATCCTCATCAGGTGGCTCTGCGTTACGAAGCTGTCGATAAATATGTTCCACAGCCTCTTTTTCTGAGTTTGTAGGATCTTTTTGAAGTGTATTATAGATAATTGCATAGTCAGACATATGAGCATCTACCTTGTGTAAAAGAATATTCTTAACACCAGCTTCTATAATTTGGTCGATGTGTTCTTTGTCAAGAATTGTGTCTCGATCTATAATAATTTCATTTCTTTCAATAGAAATAACCTCACCTGTATCTTCATCTACAAAGTCTTCATGCCATGTTTTTAAAACACGTGCAGCAAGTTTTCTTTTAAGTACTTTTTTAAGACCAGTTTTAGTAACTTTTACCTCTTCAGCAAGATCAAAAATTTCAAGTATATCACGATCATGTTCAAAACCAATCGCTCTAAATAAAGTTGTTACGGGTAATTTTTTCTTACGATCAATGTAAGCATACATAACACTGTTAATATCTGTTGCAAACTCAATCCAGGAACCTTTAAAAGGAATGACTCGCGCTGAGTATAGTTTTGTCCCGTTAGCATGAAAAGATTGACCAAAGAATACCCCTGGGGAACGATGAAGTTGAGAAACTACAATACGTTCAGCACCATTTATTACAAAAGTTCCACTAGGTGTCATATAAGGTATAGTTCCTAAAAAAACGTCTTGAACAATTGTTTCAAAGTCTTCATGTTCCAAATCATTACAATATAGTTTTAAACGTGCCTTAAGAGGAACACAATAAGTTAATCCCCTTTCGATACATTCTTGGATAGAATATCTTGGTGGATCAACAAAGTAGTCTAAAAACTCAAGAACAAATTGATTTCGTGTGTCTGAAATAGGAAAGTTTTCTTTAAACGTGTTAAAAAGACCTTCTTCATCACGTTCGTCGGATTTAGTTTCTAGTTGAAAAAAATCCTGAAAAGATTTAATTTGAATATCAAGGAAATCAGGATATTGAGGAGTATGTTTTGTTACTGCAAAATTGGTTCTTTGATTATGTGTACTAGGCATCTAAATATTTTTTAATGATAATATTAAAGAAAAGGGAGTAATTAAAACAGGTAGAGGCCTTTGGGAAATCCAAAAGCCTAAACATATAATTGTATAGTTTGAAACTACTTGAGCTCAACCTCTGCACCTGCTTCTTCTAGAGACTTTTTTAGCGCTTCTGCTTCGTCTTTAGCAATTCCCTCCTTAATTGGAGATGGTGCATTGTCTACTAATTCTTTTGCTTCTTTTAGCCCAAGACCAGTTAACTCTTTTACTAATTTAACAACAGCAAGTTTAGAGCCTCCTGCTGCTGTAAGGATTACGTCAAATTCTGACTTTT
>Ga0315330_10001092_pt1 | contig 18004 bp, 14 predicted proteins | sample M140m34915metaG_FD_203453 | JGI IMG/M metagenome (GOLD analysis project Ga0315330, IMG submission 203453) | Ammonia-oxidizing marine archaeal communities from Monterey Bay, California, United States - M1 40m 34915 | ecosystem: Environmental > Aquatic > Marine > Intertidal zone | place: USA...
TTCGCCAACGAATCTTGTATGTGATTCACCAGTATAAGCACCACCATTTAGAGTATATCTATGGTCGGTTGCTGGATTATTATCCGTGTTTGGCGGTCCTGCTGTGAGCCAATAACTTGTAGAATCTGGTGCTGTGCCTTCAAAACATTGGTTAAATCCTACAGTTGCGTTTTGATTAAACATAGACGATTGTGTATATGTTTGTCCTGTCAAAGCGCCACCATCACTATTTTTTCTTCCAATATCATAAACGGGGACAGAAAACCCTACTTCTTCAGGCATTCCAACTAATGTAGTGTGTTGTTCTGGTAACGTTTGTGCCGCAAAATTAATTTTTGGTCGCAAATACATAACTAATTTATCACCAGTAATAAAAGGAAAGCCGCCCGGAATATTAGTTCCTGAAGGCATAGGAACATTGGTTACCTCTCTGGTTTCCATAATTTGAGAACGACCTGGAACATTCATCAATTGTTCATAAATGGATTTTAAAGCGGGACATGAAACACCATCGCTATCATTAGGACCAGTAGCAGTACCAGCGGCGTTTATTTCAGGGACCGAATATAATTTATATTCATCATAGAGGGTCAAATCGGTAGTAGCATAATATAATGTATTTCCTATTATTTCAAGACCACGGTCTTCTCTTGATTCTACAGTACCCGTTACTAAATGAGTAGTAACAGTGTAGTCACTCATTTTAACAGCTCTTATACGTTCTGCTGATGGTGCGCCATTTCTACCTTCTTTCACATACATATATTGACCCGCACTACCCATAACCAGTTTACGAATAAAATAAAATTTTGCTGCTGTTCCTACTCCATCATCACCTGTAGTTCCATCAGGACCACCAGCACCACCAATAACTTTGGTGAAAGTATTGGCGGCTATATCATATTTCCAGATTGCTGAATTAGTGGGATTAATTGCGAAATAAAAACAATTATTAAAATATAAAGCAGGACTTTTTAGAGCTGCTGGACCATTACTAGTAATAAGTTCTTTGGTGAAAGTAGCAAGAGGGATTTTATAACATTTTTGAAAACCAAAAGCCCACATATTACCACTTGGATCTAAACCTAAACCATAACCAGATGTTTCAAGATCTACTAAATCTGTTCCTGCTATTGAACCATCTACAAGAGACATTTTTTGGATGTTGTAATCTGTGAATCCGGCTTGGGATGCAGCGTTGACGCTGTAATAATGTCCGTCATAGTAAACACCTGTTTGTGGGTCACTATTAAAACTTAAAGCGGTTGTCAATTCAGTAACAGCTTTTGTTGTTGGATTAATTTTTAATATTTTATCACCTGTGCCATCTCCAATTGAATAGAGATGTGTTCCATCATGAATTAATTGTACCCTATCCCAACAATTAGATGTAGCAAAATTCGTTATAGTATAATCATCTTGTGCATTGTATATTTCTGTACCAACTATAGGTCGCTGAACTATACTTTCGCCATTATTCATAGGGGCGGAGGATTTACTACCGCCCAAAACCTTAGAAAGTTGAACGGCTAAAGCATTATAAAAAGTGGTATTACCAGAATTAAAAGTTTGACCAGATGCGACTTCTAAATCGGTTTGAACTGAATTTTTGTTTTCGAAAATACCAGCAGAAAGAGGAGAACCGACCAAATGAATAGAAGCAACTCTTGCCATAGCTTCACCAAGCATTTGTTCATCGCCAATTGGCGAAATAGATGTTAAATATTTGATAGCATATTTATCTTGTGCTCCATTACCTGTGGTTGTTCCATCTATACTAACCAATTCTGCTCTGCCTCCCATAGGTATACCTGAATTGGTGCTATTGCCTGTATGTGGGATATGAACTAATTTTCCACGTGTGATAGTTTTTGCAATTCGGTTACATAAATTATCAACCGCTATATTACTAGAAGACCCACCAGCATAAAAAATACTATCAGTATAGTCGTTGTCGCCTACAAGAACGGCGGCTGAAATATCAGCAGCGTTTAATGAAATATCGTTAGCTTCGGTAGTCATATCTAACATGAAATTTAAATGTGAATGTATAAAATCGCCAGAGACTTCTTCACCATAAGTTATGGTATCTCCAGACATATCAAAAAGAACTGGAATTTGAATTGTAGCCATTGTATATTAATTATTTATATTAAAATAATTAATTTATAAATTTATAAGGTTATGGTAATTTTCCAAATATGCAAATCAATTGTTCTTGGATCTATAAAATCTGTACTATCTAAAGTAAAACTATCTGAATTTGCGGAACCCATCCACCCCCATTTACTTGGTTCGGCTTCTGGTCCATTTGTAGCGTTTCCTGGGAAAGCAGATTGAATACTTGCTGAAGAAGATACCACATTGGTTTGGAGACCACTTATATCTAAAGGTGAATTATCCATAAATGCGAGGTCGCTATTTTCGGCGGTTTCGGAAGGATATTTAGCTCCTCTTAAATTAAAATGGCCGATAGTTGTTTGTGAATTTATATTTCCAGCACTTACAGCATTGTAACACTTTATTACAACATATCTATAATATCTGTATGAACCTTGTGTGGCTATTGGAAAAGTTTGTGTTACATTATCTACCCATGGACCTGCTTCTGTTTCATGAATTAATGTTATCCAGTCTGTACCGTTTGTAGAACCTAATAATCTAAATTCTCTTGGAGGACTATCATTGTTACCATTATTAGATGTTAGTTTTAATTCAGTTGCCCAAGTGTTTTCACCAATATCAACTTGACCCCATTCACCACTTATTGAATTAGGTGGACTTGTAACACCAATAGAATTACCCATACCAGCGCCGTGAGGATTACAATTATAATATAAAGCACCTGGGGCGTTAGTAGGAACTACAACAGTCGTTTTGGCTCCTGCTGTTCCTGGAGTTCCAACAGTAGTGGCGTAACTGGTATTTGCTCCACCAGCAGTTTCACTAATTTGTATTTGATGTCCAGAATTCGTGGCGTCTGATTGGTCAAAAATATATGTATTACCTTTTACAAAAGCTAAAATTGGGTTGAAAGCGCCATCAATTTTAAATTTATTACCACCATTATCTCCAACCGTTACGGTATGTGTAGTCGTAGTTCCGGGTGGAGGTGTAGCTACATCTACATTTGTTGTGGTACCATTAGCATTTGCGCCATCATGAACTCCGGTTGTATTATTATAAGAATTTGTTGCGGAATGCCAGAATTCGGTTCCGATTATACCATTTCCATCGGTAGAATGTTCAAAAATTTTAGTTGTATTATTTTGTGAAGAACTATGTGTATATGTTTGTGTTGTAATGATACCAGTTTTATCAGATATGGAATAAGCGGGGATAGCTAACACGGTTTTACCTGTATAATTGAAAGTATAAAGAGCGTTGTTATTTTCTGCTTGTGTTTGAGCGGCAAAAACAATTTTTGGTCGTAAATACATAACTAATTTATCACCACTGATAAAGGGGAATCCGCCGGTTATTGTAGTATTTGAGTTATCTACTGCACCACCATCAATAACGTCTCTGGTAGGCATAATTTGAGAACGACCTGGAACATTCATCAATTGTTCGTAAATGGATTTTAAAGCAGGGACCGAAACTCCAGATGCGTCAAGAGGACCTTGGTATGTTTTTTGATTAACGTCATATTGAAAGAAAGACAATTCAGTCATTGTCGGTGTAATATTTCCTCTGGTAGTGCTTGGAGGAGCGCTTGTAGCTCGTATTACTAATCGCCAATATCTGTAAGTTGCTGATGTAGTGAATTCTATTTCATGAGCTTGAACGGTGTTCCAATTACCATTATATACTCCACTTGATAAATAACTTAAAGGATCTATATTTGTAATTTCATGTACAATATTCCAATTTGTATTATCACTAGAACCCAAAACGGTTGCGTCTCGTACAATATCTCTCAAAGCATTATCTGTTGAACTAGTTAGTATATATCCACCAATTCCTACTTTACCGATGGTTACATCAGCACCCAAATCATAAGAAACCCAAGGTCCTGCATATGTCCCACCACCAACAAGTGTTGTTGTTCCTTTATGAATAGTAACATCACCGTTAGCGTTTGTACTAAATGGTCCGTTTCCGGAGTGACATTTCCACCTTGATGCTTCTGAATGAATACCATCCTGTAAAACGTTGTTATTTTTTGCTTTATTTCCATCATCTTCTGAAGCTGTTACGACTATTGTTGGACCAGAATGATTAATTGGACGTATTGCGGTTAAAGAAATATTATTGTTATTTGCATCGTATAAAGAAAATGATGAAATTGTAAGGTATCTGGGTGTTGTCTCGGGGGTGCCAGCGAAATCTTCAACTAAAACTTGGGTTACTACAAAACGCCAATATCTATATGTAGCATTAATAGTATTTTCGTTTTCAATCAAATTAGCTACGTCTGTTGAAGCAGTTCCTCCTGTAAAATAATCAGCCACAGTAGCACTATATGTATCAACCAGCGTCCAAGTGGAATCATCATTAGACCCAAGTAATAGAGCATCTCTTGCGTTAGCTTCCTCTCCGGCTCCGTGAGGATTGCTTTCTTGCCCGGCAATACCGTATTTGGTTACGGCGAACGCTGCACCTAAATCAATTTGTACCCAAGCACCTGTTACGGTTTGATTAGTATTATATGTTATGGTAAAAACCGCATCCGTTCCTTGAAACCCTGAAGTTCTTTTATAGACAGATGCAGAGCGCCAACTCTCCCAACTGTTAGCATAGCCATACAAACCATTAGTTGCCTTGTATCCATCATTTGGGCCATCACTTACTGTAGTTGTGACTGTATTTGTATTGATACCACTTGGATTTATTAAGGCTTGTTGTGTCCAATTTACAATCGGTATGGATTCGCTAACAAACCCTGAATTCATGGGAGCAGAGGATTTACTACCACCCAAAACCTTGGAAAGTTGAACAGCTAAAGCATTATAAAATGAGGTATTTCCGGAATTAAAGGTTTGTCCGGATGTGGTTTCTAAATCGGATTGTACTGAATCTTTATCAACTAAAATAGCGGCGGCCAATGGCGTTCCCATTAAATGAACTGAAGTTACGCGGGCCATAGCTTCGCCAAGCATTTGTTCATCACCAATAGGTGAAATAGAATGTAGATATTTGGGGGCATATTGTCCATCAGGAGGTACTTCTTCTTGTCCATCGGCCCTAACAACATAAAGTCTACCACCCATAGGAATACCGGAATTAGAACTGTCGCCTGTTTTTGGTGTATGAACTAATTTTCCACGTGTAATGGTTTTTGCGATTCGGTTACATAAATTATCAACTGCTATATTACCAGTATCACCACCAGAATAAAAAATATTATCCCCATCGTCATGGTCGCCTATAAGAATTGCTGATGAAATATCAGCAGCATTTAATGAAATATCATTAGCTTCAGTAGTCATATCTAATAAAAAATCTAAATGTGAAGATAAAAAATCTCCAGAAAGTTCTTCACCAAATACTAAAGTATCACCTGACATATCAAAAAGAACAGGAATTTGTATTATTGCCATGTATATTATTTATGAACAATTAATTATTAATAATTAATATTTATTATATTAATTATTTTTACATAGTTATGGTAATTTTCCAAATGTGTAAATCGCATGTTCTCACATCATTTTCATCAGTAGTTTCAAGTGTTACCGAATCTGAATTTGCGGAACCCATCCATCCCCATTTATTTTCTTCTGATGCTGTTCCGGCAATAGCGTTTCCGGGGAAAACGGTTTGAATATCTGCTGCTAAAGCTGCTACATTTGTTCCTACACCATCAATATCAAATAAAGCGGCTTCTGTTGGTGCTGCTTTATCACTATGAGTATCAAAGTCAGCAGGATACTTAGCACCAGTCAAAACAAGTTCTTGAATGGCGCAAGCACCATCAATATTACCACCATTTCCAATGGTTTTTTGATATATTTTTTCAACAACAAGTCTAAAATATCTACCAACTTCAGGATTTGGCAATGTGAAGGTTTTGTCTATTTTAGTAGCGGTTGTTTCGTTGGATGAAGCCCACTGACTTGTATCTGTATTACTTGTTCCTACAGTTAATCTATCGCATATTTTCCAAGTGACCCCATTATTACTTTTAAGTAATCTAAATTGATAGGGGGAACGTCCTCCAATACTATTTTTGTTACCAGCTTTATTGTGTGGTACAATAGTGAATTGGGTAATACCTACTTGTTGACCGACATCAACTTGGATCCATTCGCCAGCTACTACACCTCCTTGTGCTAATGTGGTTTGAACAGAACCAATATAATCACCTTTATCATATTCATCGGCATATGTTTTTGGAGATAACCAACCCCAACCATTATCATCGGAAAAGTCTTGTGCTCCTCCAGCGGCGGCAACAGAGCCATCAAAAGCAGGGTTAATATTTGCGTTTGCTGCGGTGCTAAATACGGCCGAATAAACGCCACTTTCACTGTAATTTTGACCTGTAATTGTGCCCGCTGCTCCTACATTATAAGCATTGGTACCACTTTTTAAAGTCATTCTGTTAGGGAAAGCTTGTAAAATAGTACTTTCAACCGCTTCGGTTTGGGAAGCAAATTGAATTTTTGGACGAATAAATAAAACAAGTTTATCGCCTGGAATGACTGGAAACCCGCCTGTAGTACAAAATGGTTCATTAATTGGTTGTCCTGTTATATCGCGCGTTTCCATAATTTGAGAACGTCCTGGAACGTTCATGAGTTGTTCATATACGGATTTTAATGCTATATTGGATACACCAGAAGCATCGCGTATTGTGCCGGCATTACTATCTTCTCCTGGATTTAATGGGTTTGTTGCTTTACTTCCTCCTAAAACCTTTGAAAGTTGTACAGCGAGAGCATTGTAAAATTTAACAGATGCGCCGTCGTGTGTATATGTTTGATCTGAATCATTTTCTACATCAACTTGTATTTGCGTTGGATCGCTAAACATTGCTGCTGAAAGAGGATGCCCGACTAAATGAACACAAGCAACACGACCCATTGCTTCACCAAGCATTTGTTCATCGCCTATAGGTGCTATTGAAGTGCTATATTTTGGTGAATAAATATTCATGGATGCGGTTCCATTAACAACACCGTTAGCATCTCTTAATGCTCTACCTCCCATAGGAATGCCTGAATTGGAAGTATTTCCTGTTTTTGGGATATGAACTAATTTTCCCCGCGTGATTGCTTTTGAAATGCGGTCGCATAATCTATCTACTGCTGAAATACCAGTTGTAACACCTGATACATCACTTGAATAAAATATACCATCGGAGGTTTCGTGATCTCCTACCAAAATAGAACCAGATAAATCAGCAGCGTTAAAAGAAATATCATTCGCCGCTGTAGTCATATCTAAAGTAAAATCTAAATGTGAAGAAACAAAATCGGTACCGGCCGCTTCACCAAAAACAATGGTGTCACCGGACATATCGAATAGAACTGGGACTTGAAGAGTTGCCATTATATATATTAATTATTAACATAATTAATTATGTAATAATTAATAATTATTTATAATTTACTAAATAATTTTACATTTATAAAGATATTGTAATTTTCCATACGTGCAGATCAATTGTTGAAGAATTCAATTCGTCAGTTGTTTCGCGAGTTAAAGAATCGCTAACCCCTGACCCCATCCAACACCATTTATTTTCTTCAGCACCAGCCCCGGGGTGGTCTTTTCCTGGAAAAGCATTAAAAACCTTTGTAGATTGTGATACAACATTAGTAATTAAACCACTAATATCAACACCTTCAGCTGAAGGTTGTTGGTCTACATACTCTCCTGCTATTTCAGTTTGTTTAACGCCAATCATATTTACAGATTCAATGCCTGTATTCATACTAATATCTGAAATTTGTCTTTTATTAATTACAAAACGCCAATACTTATAATGATGTAATGTTCCATCAAAATTAACGGTTAAAGATGTATCTTGATTATTGTAATACCAAGTATTTGTAGAATTTATATCGGTCCATGTTTTAATAATATTCCAATCATTACCATTTGCGGGGTCATCATTTGTTCCAAATAAAGCAAAATTTGTAGGATTTATTTTTGTGGTATTTGTGGTTGGATTATGATAAATAGGTTTTATAATGACCTTAGTTAAAGCATATCTTTCAGGCATTCTAACTTGTGTCCATTCGCCACGATAAGGTCCCAATGTCGTAGGAGTAGTTTGGTCGTTAGCACCAGCAGTATTATAAGTACCGTCTTCAAGGTAACCTGGGTTTAATGAAATAAAACCATTGAATTCGGTTCGCCAATGTGTTTGTCCGCCACTACCACCATCGCCCCAAGCATTTTTTCCCAAGAAATTAGAACCTGCTGAATAATGTCCTGAATCATTATAAGTTTGGTTTCTATTAACACCATTAGTATGTACTGTCCCTGCCGCGAAAGCGTATGGAGTTACTAAAGGTGTTCCTGGAACTTGCCAACCCTGTAGAGTACTTTGAAATTGTGCTACTGTATCTGCTGAAAATTCAATTTTTGGTCTAATAAACATTACTAATTTATCGCCTGGTAAAATTGGGAAAGGACCTGTATGTGTTTGACCACTTACATCTTTATGTGGGTCATTAGGGTCTCTTTCACCGCTTATATCTCTGGATTCTATCATATGTTTTGCTCTACCAGGAATAGTAAGAAGTTGTTCTAATACAGATTTTAAAGCGGGGAGGCTTGTACCAGATGCGTCTAATACAGCTTCGCCGGCATATCCAGACGCACTTACGGGACTTGGGGACAATGAACCTCCTAAAACTTTAGATAACTGTTCCGCTATTTGATTATAAAAATTGAAAGTTACGGGGGCTCCTGCTACAAGACAAGCTTCAAAAGTGTTATCGGTTGGTGTTTCAAGATAATTTTGGATTGAATTATCATCAACAAAAATTGATGCGGATAGAGGATGTCCAACCAAATGAACACAAGCGATACGACCCATTGCGTCGCCTAATTTTTGTTCGTCACCAATTGGTGCGATGGATGAAAAATATTTTGGAGAATAAATATTAAAATTTGGAGAAGGATCGACGACGCCAGCAGCGTTTCTTAATGAACGACCACCCATAGGAATGCCCGAATTGGAAGTGTTTCCGGCCTTTGGTATATGAACTAATTTACCTTTGGTAATTGCTTCGGCAACGGTATTGGCCAATAAATCTATTTCAGCTGAACCATGCGTGGAGGATTCGTGTGCGTAACCATAAAATAAATTTTCAGTCTCGTCTTGGTCACCTACTCGTATAGCATGAGAAAAATGTGTTGCATTTAAAGATATATCATTTGTTAATGTTCTCATATCTAAAGTAAAATCTAAATGAGAATTTATAAAATCGGCCGTAGTTCCATCTTCACCGAATACTAAAGTATCTCCAGACATATCAAAAAGAACAGGAATTTGAATAGTATATCCCGACATATATTAATTATTTATATTTTAAATAATAAATTAAAGAGTAATTGTAATTTTCCAAATATGTTGATCCATGGTATTAACAGCCGTTATGTTGGTAGATTCAAGTCCAATCATGGTAGCGTTTGGAGAACCCATCCATCCATATGTATTTGCTTCAGCAGCTTGACCTGCTGCTGCTCTTCCTGGGAATACGGTAGAAATAGTTGAAGCGGTTGCGCCAGCAGTAACAAGACCACTAATATCTTTTACGGTTCCGTTACTTACATCTAAATTGGAACCGGTAAATCCCAATAAATTAGACGCGGTAACATCAACACTTTCAAAAGCGAATTCAACTTTAGGGCGGATATAAACAACAATTTTATCGCCCGTATGCATAGGCATTCCTACTACAGTGGTTCTATTACCTTCACTGCCTAAACCGGTAACTTCAATAGCAGAATCCATATCAAGAGCTCTACCTGGAATATTCATTAACTGTTCGAACATAGATTTAACAGCAGGGAGTTCTTTACCATTGGATTTAAGTTGAGAAGTTCTAAACTGTCTCATTGCTTCAACTTCGCTAGCTGTTAAAGCTTTATCAAAATAGTGAATTTCATCAACATGAGAACCAAGCATAGAATTTGCGCGCGTAGCCAGACTATCAGCCATCCAAGATACTTCTGATGGATAAAATGCTGCTTTAAATTCAACATAAAAATGATTCCATTTTCCTGATAATTCTGCTTTAGTTACAGCTGGAGCTAAGTGTTGTGCCGCTTGGGTCTGGTTTTGTGCGTGTGTGTATGTTCTATCGGTTCCATTAATGGAAATTTTTTCTATTTGAGTATCGGCATTATCGTCAAGAACGGCGAATCTATCATCATCGGAGGTTGCGTTTCTCATTCTTAATTTTACAAGTTTAGGTCCTGGTAATGTTACGGCATGAAAAACAGTTTGATTATCAGCAATATTTAAAGAAGCATCAACACCAGATGTTCTTAACCAGAAAGTCATAGATCTAACGTTAGGTTTTCCAACAAATGAAGCGGCGGATAAATCATGAACATACAACGCTTTGTTTGGTGTATCAGCAACATCACCAGAATAAAGTGCTTTTGTAGAAGCGGCATTGTAACTTACATCAGGGACAGCAACTATTGAGCCACCTTGACTATCAGCATCTTTGGCATCAACAAGAATGGAACCTTCAAAAATGGCTTGTCCAACTTGTCCGGATGGGTCAAGAACAGAAGTGTTAAGAGGAGTTGAACATAATGCTCCACCCAAAACTTTGGATAATTGTGTTGCGAAAGTGTTATAAAAGTTAACATTAGCACCATCAGAAGTGAAAGTAGAACCTGCTGCTACTTCTAAATCATCTTGAATAGTGCCTTCATTTTTAAATACAGCTTGTGCTAAAGGATGTCCAACTAAATGAACAGCAGCAACACGTGCCATAGCTTCACCCATCATTTGTTCATCTCCAGCAGGGGCTATAGAGGTTCTATATTTCAACGCATACGAGGCACCAGCACCAGTGGTTCCATCTGCTTTTACCAATGGTCTTCCTCCCATTGGAATACCACCATCGGAATGGTCTGTTCCATTATTAGTAATATCGTGAACTAATTTACCTCTTGTAATAGCTTTTGCTATTCTATTACATAAAAGGTCTACAGAACCAGAGGTTAAATTACTGGCGTAATAAATAGTATCACTAATTTCATGATCACCTACCGAAATAGCATTTTTAATATCTTGGAAATTTAAAGAAATGTCGTTAGCTTCGGTGGTCATATCTAAAGTGAATTCAAGATGTGGTGTAATAAAATCGGCGGTTACAGCAGATTCACCAAATACGGTGGCTGTTCCGGATACATCAAATAATACAGGCAATTGAACTGTTGCGGTTGTCATATTATAAAATATAGTAAGAAAAAAGGAATTATCAATTATCACTAATTAACACTTTTAATATCCAATTTGTTTCAGGAATTGTTATTTGATTTAACCCAAAGAATATGGGAAATCGTGGCATTTTTATATTAAATTCAATTATATCTAAATGGTTAAAAACCAATTTATTCTCTTTTAAAAAGTTGTCCATTAAAAAACGTTTCAAATATTCTTCTTCATAAAAACTATCTGTTATGGATTCGAAACTATTGGCCAGGGCTTTTTTGATAATATCATCATTTTTAAAGGGTTCATAAGCTTCAGGATGTCCAAATAAATAATTGGAAATAAATTGGATATAGTATAAATATAAATTTCCTAAAACCAAATCGTTTTTTGAAAACGATCTGCCATACATATTTAAGTTTCCTTTCAATGATTTATTTAAATTTATTAATAATTTTGACATATTTTTATAATTACATTTTACTTTATTGCTTGATAAATCGTAAGAAAATGAATTTTTCCAAAGATCCAATTTGGAAAATGATAATGCTTCAAAAAAAAAAGTATATGGATTGGAACTTACGTCTTTAAAATTAAAACAAGATTTATATTTGATAATATTATCCGGGATAGACATATAATATTATTTTTCATATAAAATTTGAAATTCTAATGCGAAAGAATAATCCATACCTAATAAATCTATAGGCATACCATATTCGTCCATTAGTTTTATATGTAACTTATCGATATTAACGGGACCAAAATAATGTCTTTTTTTTGTAATTTTATCTGTACAATCGTCAAATAGAACAACACCTTTACCTTCACGCATGGGTATTCTTGCTAATATATTATCTTGTAGAAATGAATTTTCATAAAGAACTGTAACTACATCGTGAACACAAGGATTAAAATCGTTAATAGCAAGGAAAAAATACTTAGAACCTGCTAAATCTACTGCTGCTTCACTTTGATAAATATGTGACCCTTCATATTTTCTATTTCTAAATCCCAATAACCAACCTAACGTTTTCATGGGGGGTGAATTAGAATCAACGGGGTTTGTAAAATCCAATTCAAAGTGAGTTTTATCGTTAGGAGTTGAATTTGTTATAGTTGTTCGCATACTTTTTTCATCAATATTTATTGAACATAATATATCCGGCTTTGTAATGCCTCCTCCACTTAAATCGTTTATTTGCGTACCAAGTAACCAGTATTCATAATTACCAGAAGCCACGGTGGCTTTATGTACAACACCATTTTTTGAAATAGTAAATCCATTTGTACCATTATTAGCTGAAATTACGTGTTGAACATTAGGTATTTCCATACTTGATAAACGCATTGAAATTACATTTTTCATAGGATTGGTTAAATTCACGATAAAATCGCCCGGTTGTGTGGAAAAATAATTTTTTCTAAATTTTGTATCTATACTAATTTGACTAACAATAATTCTATTTTTCAATTGATTTAGATATGGTGTTCCAAAAGTTCTTTCTTTTGTTAAAGTTACAAGAGCATTTTGCGTTCTTTCATCAGGAGCATCATCAACTTTTACTGGTTGTTGAAATTGTAAAATTCTTTTGAAACCGTTATTTAATTTGCCGTTATCTTTAATATTAGCTTGTAATTCTTTTGGATTTTCGAATACGGTATCTTTTTCAACGGAATTTGATGTAGGAACAATTGGTTTTGGAACCGCCAATGAAGGTGGGATAAATGTTTGTCCTCCTTGAAAAGGTGCTGGTATGTTGGACATTGCTAATTTTATATTTGCTGCTTCATTTTCACTGGCACTAAAAAAAGTACGTGTTAATTGAGCATTTTTATCATCATCGTCCATAAAACTCATTATATATTAATTAATATGATATTAATTAAATCTTAATTGATATAATTAATTTAAGCGTATTTTTCATTAAATTCTTCCATTTCGGCAACATATCTTTCTTTATCTTTTGCTGCTTGCGATTCAAACACTTTTTTATCGCCATCTTTAAGTTTTTTCCAATTGGCTCCCAATTCTTTACTAACAAGTCCCATCAATGAACCCTTATAATTTGGATTCTTCTTCTTCAACTTTGCGGTTACCTTTTCTCTGTATTTTTCAGAGTAAAACATATAACTTGATTTGGCTCTTTTTGGAGCATTAGGATTTTTTTGAGCTTTGATTTTCATTTTATTGCCCAAAAACTTTTCTAAAAGCTCAGGAACCTTATCCGGTTGTCCCAATTCAAGGGCAACCATCTTTACTAAATGAGCGTGTGATTCGAACCACACGTCGTTAATCGAAACTGTATTGTTATGAAATACTACACCAGACATTATAATCTAATATATAGTTATTTCTTTAATCAATTTTATTATATATATTATATTTGTTCCCTTGATAAAAACTCTCCCTTATTTCTTTTATTCTTAATCCATCGGGAAATCTATATAGGCGATGGATTATATAAGGATTTAGTAATCTAATAAGCTGTTTGTTCGCTCTTATTTTAATATATTCATCATATTTTTGATCACTTTTTTCAAATATTTTAAAATGTTGATAATCTTTCACTCCCCACCACCCTCTCCACGAAACAAGTGGCCATGTATCCATTTCTTCGATAACATCATTAATAGCCTTCAAATATAAATAAGGAACTTTTTTCTTCCATATAATTGAATATGACCCTGTATCCATTAATTTTTCTTTGATGTCTTTTTTCATTTCTTCAACTGTTGGTCCTTCGTTTTGATACCAAGGTCCATAATTTTGCGCTAACGCGTTCATATAAATATTAATAAAAATTAATCTTTATATTTTTATATAATCACCAATTCTTTATTTTTATACGAACCACCATTGTATATATTTTTATAATCATAAAATATTCTTTTAATTGTGGACATATATAATTCGTGTTTTTCATTTATTTCTTTCTCTGTTGGGTTAGTATTTTTTTTACATTCTATTCTTTCGCCTATTACATATAATAATGGAATTCTATTTGGTACCGATATCGGTAATCCCCATCTACCATAAAATGGCGCTATTCCTATCCGTAATTTTCTTGATATATTTTTTGCGTATTTAAAAAAAGGCCACATGTTATACACATCGTTTGAACCAAAAACATATACAGGTAAAATGTCTGAACCCCCCTGTATTGCTAATTTAATAAATTTTTTTCTTGATTTTATATTTATATATTCATTATCTTCGTCAGCATAAAATAGTTCTTTTATTCCGCCGGGTAATATCGTTAAGTTTTCTTTGTTTTTTAAAGCTTTTACTATATTATCTTCTTTCGCACTAATTGATTTTGTTCCTATTAATATGGAGCGAAACGCAAATAAATAAAATGCGGCATTAGCAACCACTGCCCTTATGTCCTTAAATACATTTTCGGTTAATTTACCACATAAAATAGGCACCACACATAAAGGTATTACACCATGAGGACACAATGAAACAATATAAGGACTGGATTTTTTATCAAAATCTTCCTTGTTTTCAAATATAACTTGTGTTGTAAAATAATGATTTGTAAATGTGTTCCAAATATCCCATTTTCTTACATTATCTGTATTTGGTAATATTATATAAAAGAAGGGTAATAACAATAAGTAATTTCCTGTATATATTAACATGCCTATACTTATCACTAACCAAACAGGTGAAAAAAATAAAAAGAAAAAATAAAAAAATGCTTTAATTTGATTATACAAAGAATCTGAATTTTTTTCAAATAAATTCATTAAATAAGCACTTTTCGGAATGTCTTCTTTTTTTATTATTTTATTATACATAATTAATTATATATAATAAAATCTATTTAAATCATTTACATAACGGACCATATACCATCATAAATAAACAAAATAGTGGAAATAATAGTAATGATATTAATAATCCTTTAAATGGGATGAAAGTTAAACAATGGAGACAATAAAAACTGCATCTTTTATCTTTCTTTTCTAATAATTTATAGTTTTCAGTATAAGTAATAAAAACATTATCATAAATATCTGAAGCAGCTTCAGGAAGGTAATCAAAATACACCGATTCAAATTCATTATCCAATTGCATTAAAAATTCCATAGCAACACAATCCAAAACCATTTCACTAACATTATGACCGGCGAATATAATCCAAATATTTGCTCCGTAAGTAAATAGACTAAATCCAAATTCTTGAAATGTATCTAACATAGTCCAAGTATCTGCTGCTGGTATCATTTTATTTAATCTTGTTCTATCAGTTAAGTTATCCCATAGAAAGAAAGATTTCGTAAAATAAATACCTGCTGCTCCAAACATAACCAATTTTTCATTCCAACTTGCTTGTTGGGGACATAAATTATCGTATGGATAATTATATACTTGGTCGGTTATCAATGCTATGTATATTGCCCATTGAGATACAAAAATTATTAAAGGTAAGAAGGCTATATTTGAAAATATATGAGAACAATAAACTGCATTCTTTTTTTTCAAGACTTCATTTTTATAACCCCGGGTTATATGATACTTGTACAAAGAAAACATTCCAAATTTTGGATCAGCCAATACTATCGCTCTCTTTTCATCATCACTAATTTCTTGCGCCTTAGCATTCTCCATTATAAATTGTTGTTGGGGTGTAACACATTGTGGGGTTACTTTATAACTATGTTCTGTTCCCGTTAACAAATCATCTCGCATTTTGGCTGCAACGTGTGCTGATAAGAAGGATAAATTATCGTAACATGCTTTAAAACAACTCATTTATTTTAAATAAACAAATCTGTTTAATTAGTTTATTTAATATTATTACGATAATCGTAACTTATAATTTCGTGATTAATATCCTTACCTACACAATAAAAATGTTTATAATTGGCGTATTCTATAATTGTTTTACTTCTTTTCCAAGTTTTATGATAAATATGATATAAAAATTTTACAATCCTAAAATCGTTTGAAAAAAAACTATTATATACTATTCTTGGCCCCGTGCGTGGTATATACATTTTTGGTAATGTTTTCAATATAGAATTATATTTATGGATATTTTTATCATTTTTTAAATGCTTTCCATGTTTTTTTATATCGTGGAATAAATATTCTTTTATTAATTTCCATACATCTTCAACGATAAACATAAATATAGTTCATATTTAATATTTAATTAAAAACAACACCAATATTTTCTTTGTACATATATAGATTTTGTTTGACAAGTTGGACAAATGTTTTTATAATTCGGACTTTTATTCCACCAATTTTTTAAACATTGTTTATGATAGTTTCCTCCACAAGTAGTGCATGTTCTTAAATTTTTTGTTTTATTGATTTTATTAAAACAAATAATACACTCTATTTGTAACTTGTTATACGACGACATATATATTATAAAAACAATTTAAAAAGATTCTGCTAACTTAACCTTGTAAGGCGAGTATCTTTGAGAAAACCAGCCACATCTCATTTAGCTCAGTTGGTAGAGCATGGGTCTTATGAGCCCAGGGTCGTGGGTTCAAGTCCCACATTGAGAATTTTGTTAGGTTACATCTAACAGCAGCACGCGCCCGCTTGGCGGAGTTGGTCTAACGCGCTCGACTTAAGATCGAGTCTCTTCGGAGGCGTGGGTTCGAATCCCACAGCTGGCATTATCCTTAATGGATTAAAAAAACTATTTAAATATTTTTACATAATTTAGTCTAAAATGAATGAGCCTTTAATAGGAACACCCGCTAATAATTATAGATTCTTTTATACGGCTGGAGGTAGCGTTATTATAAGTTTGATTTTATTATTAATTATTACAACATATTCGGCTATTACAATAGGCGATTTAAATTTATTAATCAAAGATGTTCACGAAGTAGTAACTGCTATTAGAGAACTTTTACCGGACGCACGATTCGGTGCTGAAATGTTAGGATTATTATGTAAAGAAGAGAATTTTACAAAATGGTATCCTAATACACGCGAACTATGTGGTCATCAACCAGTTGTTCAATAATCACCATCACTTAATCTTTGTTCTATAGAATCAATCCTTCTCAATAATTTTTTTTTCTTTTTAATTAATTGTCTCTTGCCTGTTCTTTTTGAATAAACTAAACAGTTATCAAATTGAGAAATTACGGCGTGCGGTTCTTTAGCCGCATATAAACATTCTTTATTTCTTTCAGAAGCACAGATATTACCCATGATTATTTTAGTATTTGCGTTCAACTTATATTTTTATTTTCATTCAATTTTACATAGTAAAACACCTGGGGACTTAGCATTTGGTAATGCGCGCGATTATGCTTTTCGCGAGATGTGTGGTTCAATTCCTTCAGTCTCCACATTGCCCCCGTAGCGCAATGGATAACGCATCTGACTTCTAATCAGGGGATTGTGGGTTCGATCCCCACCGGGGGCTAATTAATATTAAAGATTTTTAATATTAATTTAATATATAATGTTTAAAAAAAAAGGTTGTAAGCAAAGAGCTAAATTAGGAGAGAAAAATAATCTTCCTTTTTGGGTTTTCATGTCTGCTGTAATGAGTAGAGCCGTTTATCAATATGATGGACTATTTCAACATTTGATAAAAAGTTATTTCAATAATAAATTTATTCGGGAACAATTTAAAACATTAAAAGATACAAATAAAG
>Ga0315330_10001097_pt1 | contig 17986 bp, 20 predicted proteins | sample M140m34915metaG_FD_203453 | JGI IMG/M metagenome (GOLD analysis project Ga0315330, IMG submission 203453) | Ammonia-oxidizing marine archaeal communities from Monterey Bay, California, United States - M1 40m 34915 | ecosystem: Environmental > Aquatic > Marine > Intertidal zone | place: USA...
ACGGAACTAATATATACAAGAGAGGCTGGAACGAAGAAGTAGAAACTTACTATAATTGTATGCCTTGCTGTGTGTTTCCAGACAATCCAGGTTGGCAATTATCCAGTCAAGAAGAATTAGAAGAAGCAGGCCATAAAGGCGAAGTAATATTACAGCAAGGAACTGAACCAGAACTTTTAGAAAAACACTTCGTATTGCCTTAAATAGTAGCATGAGCACACGTTTGACGAAGGCACTAGAGTTTGCTAATTACCGTATAACTCTAAACAATCAGCAGGCACAACTTAAAGCAAAAGTTGAGAGCCTCCTCAGTTATAGTATTAATGGTGGAACATTTACTATTGATACTAATCTTATAACATTTTGCAAGATACTTTTAGATGAAGGCGACAAAGAAGCAATACTGTTAGATATCTATAAAAATCCAATTAGCATAGATCTTGAATCTTTTTATGATGAAATAAAAAGTAGATACTATGAAGTAACAAATGAATACTATGCTGAATATGAGAAACTTCGTAAGGCGAGAAAAGTTCATAAAGTTTTGGATTTAAATGAAAAAGGCGAATAACGACAAAGGCGTAATAATGTTTGCTCACAATAATAGTGAGATAGATTATTTTCGTTTGGCAGTTGTAAATGCTTTATTAGTTCAAAAAAACTTAGGTATAAAAAATGTTACAGTAGTTACAGATCCTTTTAGTTTAGAACATGGAGAAAAAACATTAGGTAAACGACTAATTAAAAAAGCAATTAACAATATAATTGTAGTAGAAAAAGACAAAGAATTCAAAAGAAAAAATCAAAGACTTTATAAAGATACAAGTCATACAGCAAAAAGATTACAATTTTATAATGCAAACAGATGTGATGCATATGAACTTTCTCCTTACAAAGAAACATTATTAATAGATGTAGATTACTTAATACTAAGTGATACACTAAATCATTGTTGGGGACACAATAACGAACTAATGATGAATTGGAAGTTTCAAGATGTAATGAGAGAAAGAAAAGATCCTACTTTAGACAGACTGTTTAATATGGGTATTACAATGTATTGGGCAACTGTGGTGTATTTCCGTAAGACTGAATATGTGGAAAGTTTCTTTAACTTCGTCAAACATGTAAGAGACAATCCACAGTTTTACAGAGACCTTTATCGATGGCAAGGCTCATTGTATAGAAATGATTATAGTTTTTCTATTGCCGCTCACATAATGAGTGGCTTTGTCGATAAAGGGTTACCACAGTTACCTACTACTTTGTATAAAACATTTGATACTGATGATGTGCATAAAGCAGTAGATCATAAAACTCTTGTTATGTATTTGGAAAAACCACGTAGTCCAGGAGATTATATATTATCTAAAATAGAAAATTTAGATGTGCATGTAATGAATAAATGGGCGATAAATAGAATTAGTAATGAATTATTAGAACATGCAAAGTAGAAAAAAGAAACCACCGCAAATAGGTGAACGTATAGAACATACATGTAGACTTAACGGAACATTTCAAGGAGTAGTTATTGAAATGTTAAGTGCCCAATTTGTTTATAAAACAGATGATGGACATGATCGTTTTTGCTTGTTTAGAGAAGATTGGAGAAAAGTATAATGCAAGAACTAGATGATTTCGGAAGTCCTGTAGGAACAGGCTATGGAGGCGACGGAACTTGTCCACCAGAATATTACAAATGCTTGACTGAAGATGCATTAAATCAAATGCTTAGTGATGCCGGCATGGAGTATGATTACGCAGAAGAAATAATACAACCAGCACAAGGAGATGCTGAGGCAATAATAGATTTTACAACAAGTTTATTATTTTTAGATTTTTGGACAGTATTATCGTTTGCTGTGCCATTAACAATATTTGCTGTATATGGTTTAAGTATATACGCAGGCTTTAAATGGATACAAAGGAGATTTTCATGAGTGATAAAAAAGAATTTGATATAACCGACATTGGCGGTGATATTGCAAGTGAATGGAGAAATGTAAATTGGGATGCCATACAACGCAGAAGATTTATGAATGCTGATGCAGAAATAGATCCTGAAGATAGTTATAGTAAGAAATGGAAAGAAAGTAAAGAAAGTAAAGATGACTAAAGGCTATATTGTAATAGCACAAAACAACAACGCAGTTGATTATTTAGAGCAGGCGTATGCACTCGCTTTGAATTTAAAACTTACACAGACGGTTGTGTGCGGTCTAACAGTATGTGTTGACGCCAAGACTAAGAAACTAATCACTGCAAAACACAAAAAAGTATTTGAACATATTGTAGATATTCCATGGCAAGATGATGCAAAAGATGAGCAATGGAAAATTAATAACAAGTGGAAATACTATTACATGACACCATACGATGAAACAGTAATATTAGATACTGATATGATATTTCCTACAGATGTAAGTCATTGGTGGGATATAATGTCTCAACGTGATGTATGGGCAACAACAAAAGTTAGAACATACAGAGGCGAAGTTGCAACAAGCGATTATTACAGAGAATGGTTTACAAAAAATAATTTACCAAATGTTTATACTGCATTTTTTTATTTTAAAAAATCAGACTTAGCAAGTGAATTATTTGCAATGATTGAGATTATATTTCAACATTGGCAAAGAATGTATTTTAAATACATGCCTGAAGGCAAGCCAGATTGGCTAAGTGGAGATGTTGCATTTGCTCTTGCTATGCAAATATTAGGAATAGAACATTTATGCACAAGAGAAAATATAGATACTGTTCCTACATTTACCCATATGAAAAGTATGATACAAAATATTCCTCACACAAATATAAGTGAACAATGGAGTCAGAGTTTGCCGACTTATTATAAAAGTTTTGACAGTTTTAAAATAGGTTCCTTTCAACAAATGTATCCATTTCACTATGTGGAAAAAGATTGGATGGACAAACAAAAAATTAAACAAATGGAACAAGCAATAGGTAAATAATATTATGGTAACCAAAGTAGCAGACGCAAGACGAAAAGCATTTTTAGAATCAAAAGAAAAATTTGGTAATATAGAACAAATGACTAAAGCATTTCACACTTCAAAATATACTGTGTGGTTTGATGAAGACGGCGATATAAAATGTTGCAGTAAAGAACCTAACGAAGTGTTTGATAAAAAATTTAAATCAGCAAAGTTTACAGATGAAGAAGTAGCAATTTTTAAAAATTCAAATTGGGGATTATATAGAGTAAGAACAGATGATAAAGTAGATACTGTTCACTATATTGAATTAAGACCAATAGATGATATTATTACAAAGCAAGATGATTTTTTAAGTGAGATAGAAAAAGGCTCTGTAAGAGGAGCAGACATTAAAGTAAAAGTAGCAGGTAAAAAATTTACAGTTGCTTTATGTCCTAAAGTTATAAAAGAATATAAAGATGTTGACCCTGATACAGCAGTTATTAGAGGACAAACAACATTAAAATTTTACTTTACAACATACAAAGAACCTAGTTTTTTAGAGTATAATTTTAATGTATCATTTAGAAAGTTGCTAACTGACAAGACAGTTGATGTAACTTTACCATATGAGATGAACCAGAGCAGTATATACACCGTAAAATTATTTGATAAATATGTGCGTATATAAAATTTACGGAACACTCACATGGCAAAGATTGATGTCACAGAACTAGACATATTTTACATTTCATACGACGAGCCTAATAAGGAAGAACATTGGGCCGATTTACTTAACAAAGTCCCCTGGGCAAAACGTGTTGACGGAGTTACTGGCTTTGATGCCGCTCACAAGGCATGTGCAAACCAATCCGAAACAGATAGATTTATCACAGTAGATGGTGATAATATTGTTATGGATGACTTTTTTGAACAAGTATTAGAAGTCCCAGATGAAGATCATGACGGTAATAACATATCAGAAAGTATCTTTAGTTGGAATGCTAAAAACATGTTAAATGGTTTAGTATATGGAAACGGCGGACTTAAATGTTGGCCTACAGAATATACTAGAACAATACGAACTCACGAAGATACAGATGATGAAGAAGGTATGGAATTTTGTTGGAAACTTAATTACATACAATTAAATGATACTTTTAGTGAAGTTCATCAAACAGCAAGTCCCTTCCAAGCCTTTAGAGCAGGATTTAGAGAAGGTGTTAAAATGAGTTTGGATCAAGGTAAAAGAATATTACCAGAGGAATTCAAACAAAAAATATGGTGGCAAAATTATAATAGATTACAAACATGGTGTAATATAGGAAGTGATGTAGATAATGGCTTATGGGCAATCTACGGAGCAAGACTAGGTTGCGAAATGACAGTATTATCTAATTGGCAGACTAATTTAATTTCAGACTATGATTGGTTTAAAGACTTTTTTGCAAATGATGTTCTACCTCGTTTTCCAGGAGACAAAGTTTGTAATTATACTAAAGTAAGTTATGATCCAAACATGCTGTATATAGCAATTCAAGATATTGGTTTGAGATTAAATGATGGCATTAATGAAATGATGTTGTTTGATCCTAACGAACAAATGTGTAAATTCTTTAAAAAAACTTATGTTAATCCAAGAAGATGGGGGGTAATGATTCGAGAACAACAAATACAGGAACTTCTCGAAAAAGGATTATTGACATAAGTGAGCATCTATGACAAGGCCGCAGACAAGGCCAAAGAACAACTAGATAATATAAGTCCAACTATGTGCTATGCAAAGTGGACTCAAGTATCTATGCACATGCATAATGGTATGACTCATAGTTGTTATCATCCACCTACCCACAAAATTGATTTAGAAGAAATAAAAACAAATCCTTCTGCACTACATAATACAAAGGAAAAGAAAGAACAACGCAAACAGATGTTAGCAGGTGAGCGACCAGAAGGTTGTAGTTACTGTTGGCGTATAGAAGACGTTGGCGGAAGAAGTGATAGAGTATATCGTAGTGGAGAATATTGGGCACAAAATGCCAGAGAAGAAATAAAAGAAGCAGGATATAACGGTAACATAAATCCTCGTTATGTTGAGGTAAACTTTAATCAAGCATGTAATTTAAAGTGTAGTTATTGCAGTCCTCATTTATCAAACTCTTGGCATAAAGAAGTAAAAGAAAAAGGCCCTTATCAAATTATTCAAGGAGAACACAACAACTTAGACAGTTTAAATAAAGCAGGACTTATGCCAATGAAAATGGCACAAGACGAGAATCCATACCTAACAGCATTTTGGAAATGGTGGCCCGAGTTATACAAAAATTTAGAAGTGTTCCGTATGACAGGCGGGGAACCACTTATGGATAGCAATACTTTTAAAGTATTAGACTATGTGCATAAAAATCCAAATGCTTGGCTTGAAATGTCAGTAACCTCAAACATGTGTCCACCTAAGCCAAAACTTATGGACATGTTTATCGAATCGCTACAAAGATTAGAGGAGATACAAATTTGGGAAGACCCAGAAAAGTTCAATCCAAATTCTGGGAACAACTGGTATGTAGCACCAGCATGTAAGAACTTCGCAACATTTGTAAGTGTAGATGGTTACGGCGAACAAGCAGAGTATATGCGTAATGGTATGGATTTCTCACTTTTACAAAAAAATGTAAAACGCATTTTAAATGAAACAGATAATTCAACAATAACTTTTATTAATACATTTAATGCTTTAAGTTTAACAAGTTTACGAGATTATTTACAATGGATACTAGAATTAAGAGAAGAGTTTGCAAAAGACAAACAAGGAACCAAATATATTCCTATTGCAGATAATGGAGACCACAAACATCCAGATTACGAAATCAGACCTAAACAACGTATATGGTTTGATATTCCATTACTAAGAGCACCACTTTGGCAATGCATACAAATAATGCCAGATTACTATCAAAGTTACCTGGAAGAGGCTATCGCATTCATGGAGATGAATCAAGCAGATGAAGTAAATATAGACTATAGAGGCTTCAAAGATTTTGAGATTGATAAGGTAAAACGTAACTTAGATTGGATGAAGGCTGGTTCTTCTATGGATAAAGAAGAACTTACTAGAGCAAGGGCAAATTTTTACAAGTTCTTTACTCAACACGATGCTAGGAGAGATACAGACTTTTTAGCAACATTTCCAGAAATGGAAGACTGGTGGAATATATGTAAAGAGGCGGAGGCTTTAGTGTGAACGAACAAGAAATTATAAAAGCATTATATGAAGGTGTAGTAACTATTGTGTTTGAAAAACTAGATACAAAAGAAATAAGAACAATGCCTTGCACATTAAATAATGATATATCGAAACAAACAATGAAGTTAAGAAAGTATTCTAGTAATGATACTATTGTTTGTTACGGATTAGATGTAAAAGCATGGAGAGATGTTAAAATAAATACTATAGTAGAATGGTATAAAGGATATCCAAAAGATGGTTAGAAAAGTAGGCGAAACACACAGAGAATATAAAGCAAGGATGATAGATCCTGTTTCAGAATCCTTCTGTGGTGCTAAATGGTATAATGCTACTATCTGGCTAGGACATGGCGGAACTACCAGTTGTCATCACCCTCCTGCACACCAAATTGATTTAGAAGAAATTAAAACCAATCCATCAGCAATTCACAATACAAAGCATAAGAAAAAAATGCGTGAAATGATGATAAACGGACAACGTCCTAAAGAATGTGAATACTGTTGGAAGATTGAGGACATGGGTAAAGATGCAGATGGTAATGATCCCGTGTCAGACAGAACATATAAAACAGTTATATATCAAGACAATGACTTGCGTAAGGCCGCAAGTATGCCTACAAGCACAGATGTAAATTTAAAAACATTAGAAGTAGCATTTAATAGAACATGCCAGTTAGCATGTAGTTATTGTAATCCTGCTTTTAGTAGCACTTGGGTAAAAGATATTAGAAATAATGGAGGTTATCAAGGAATAAAGTCAGACGCAAGAGGACACTTTATTGATGATGCCCCATACGCCGAACCATTTGATGATTTAGAATCCAATCCTTATAAAGATGCATTTTGGAGATGGTGGCCTGAGTTATGCAAGGAACTAGAAGAAATAAGAGTTACAGGTGGCGAGCCTTTAATGACTCCAGATATTTACAAACTATTTGACTGGTTTGAAACTACAGATGAACCTAATGCTGAAAACATGAGACTTGCAATTAATAGTAACTTAATGGCAAAAGAAGGATTACTTAATAAACTTATCGAAGGAACACAGAATATTAATAGGTTCCATTTATATACAAGTTGTGAAGCATATGGCAAACAAGCAGAATATATTAGAGATGGATTGAAATGGGACGTGTGGACTAAGCAATTTGAAAGAATATGTTCAGAAGCAAGAATAGAAGGATTACATATGATGATGACTATTAATGCTTTATGTCTAGATACAATAACAGAATTTTTAGATTGGGTTTTAGAAATGAAACGTAAGTATGGTCACAACATGCCAGGTATTAGTGTAAACATATTACGTTTTCCTAGTTTCCAATCTCCATTAACTTTACCAGACAATATGCGTAAAATATATCATGATGAATTACAAGCATGGTTAGAAAATGTTAGAACAAAAGCAGAAGTAGACTCACAAGGAAGATTACTATTAGCAGATTGGGAACAGGATCAGTTAAGTAGACTTATAGAATATTTAGATGTTGTTAAAACTCCACATAGAAATACTGCTGATAGAACATTACTTGAACATGACTTTAAAGTATTTTATGAACAATATGATGCTAGGAGGTTTATGAATTTCAAAGAAACATTCCCAAGACTTGCAGACTTTTATGATAGTATTGAGATAATGGAAATAGATAAAAATGAAGAAGTCCAAGCACCTAAAACAGCAGGTGTAAAAGATGGTTTGTTTGCTAAACGTGTTGTTACAGAAGACGGCGAAGTTAAAGTTGTTGAGATGAAAATGCGAGGACGCAAAACAGGAGAGAGTGATGAATGGTATGATAATCCTTTAGATCCTGAAGCAAGAGCAAATTTACTTAAAAAGATCGGCGGTAGCAGTATAGGTTGGGACACAGAAACAGATGGCCTCGGCGGGGCAGAAGATGACGTATGAAAAACCTAAACGATATTCTATTCATAGTTCAAGCACGGGTCAATAGCGAACGAGCACCTCAAAAAATGATTAGGCCTTTTGCAGGCACTAACTTATTTGATATTGCACTTAAAAAAATAAAACAAACTAAAATACCTTTAGAAAACTTTCGTGCAAGTATATACGAACAGGAACTTATAGATATTTGCAAATCAAATGGCTTGCAATATTATAAGAGAAGTAAAGAAAGTGCAAATAATGATACAAGTTTACAAAAGATATATGAATGGCACAACCAGTTTGATTACAAGTATGCAGTCATAATAAACGCATGTAACTTATTTTTACAACCAGAAACTATAGATGCTTTTATAGATGAATATGTTTCTAATGCTTATGACGGACAGTTTGCAGTAATGCCAAAGAAACAATACTATTGGAACCAGTCAGGCAGTTTAATTACTAATTGGCCTACTGGTAACAATATAATGAACACTAAAGCAGTAGAAACTATTTATGAAGCAGGACATGTATTGTATGCAGGACAAATGGAAAAAATTAAACAAGGAGTATGGATGGGCAGGCCACCATACGGAAAAAACAATCCTCACTTATTTGAAATTAGTGAGTTCGAATGTTTAGATATAGATTATGAATGGCAATTTGATTTATACACAAATTATTGGGAAAAGATAAATGGTTAATGTTATAGCAGAAATAGGAATAAATCATAATGGTGATTTAGATACATGTTTGAAAATGATACAGTCTGCAAAAGATTGCGGTGCTGATTATGTAAAATTTCAAAAACGTGAGCCAGATATTTGTGTTCCAGAATTGCAAAAGAATCAACCAAAGTCTACACCTTGGGGTGATATGACATATTTACAATACAAACATAAAATAGAGTTTGGACTTAATGAGTATAACATAATTGACAAGTTTTGTCAAGACATAGGAATAGGTTGGTTTGTAAGTATTTGGGACTTGTATAGTTTAGAATTTATGCACAAAAATTTTAAAAATGAAATAACAAAGATACCTAGTGCAAAAGCAACAGAATTAAATTTAATAAAAAATGCAAAAGATATGTATCATAAAGTTATTGTAAGCACAGGCATGACAACTAGAACTGAGATATCAAATATATGTAATTTATTTGAGAAGGATACAGATAAAAACAAGTTAGTGCTAATGCATACTGTAAGTTCATATCCAGCAGAAATAGATACACTAAGAATGGATACACTTGATTGGATGAAGTCAGCACATACTGGTTTCAGTTACGGTTACAGCAGTCATGAAAGTAATGTAATAACTGCGGCGGCAAGTGTTTACAAAGGTATTGATTGGATAGAGCGACACTTTACACTTGATAAAGATATGTGGGGAACAGATCAAAAAGCAAGTAGTGATCCAAAAGAGATGACAGAACTTGTAGGAACAATTAGAATGTTAGAGAAAACATTAGGTGTTAGAGAAGGCGTCCTCGAATGTGAGAAAGATAATTTGAGGAAGATGAGATGAAACTTGCTGTTATTGGAAGTGGGCAATGTAGAAAATTATTGCAAACTAATCTTAATAAATCATTTGAAAAATTTAATAAAGATTTTTACTTCCATACATGGGACCACGAATTAAATCCAAATGTAAATAAGTTGCAAAAATTTTTTCCTGATGCTAAAATAGAGATTGAGAAATATGAGGACAGGTTTGATAGATACTTAGAGTATAAGCCTGTAGGCAGAGTTGATAATCTTAGATATGAATTTGCTCAATTTTATACTGTATTAAAAAGTTTTAAATTAGTAGATAGTAAAGAATATGATTTTTTCATACGAACAAGGACTGATATATCATATCCAGCAGACTTATATTCATGGTTTAATCCTAATGATATCCATTGGACGCATTTAAAAAGAAAAGTTTGGCATGCATTAAAAAGTTGTGTCGATCAAAGTGTTTGGAGAACATTAACACCTCATCTACAAGTAAGACACTTGTTAGAGAATACAGAAACACTAGATAATAGAGTAATGGATATAAAGCCTATTATACTATCACCTATAAGACTAGTAACTCCTAATGGTGCTGTGATGTTTGATGATTTTAGTTGGATAATGAATAGGCAAGCATTTGATAAGATTAGTGAATTAGACATAGATGAAACAATGAAATTTGCAATGGACTTAAAAATAAAATCAGAGTTTACTTTACAAAGTCCTATTATATGGTCTGAGATTTTTAGAAGTTTAGGAATATATATTATAGATGCACCAGTAGGCGGAAACATTATAAGGAACAAAGGAGACGAGCAAGAACTTGTTCCACAATACGGAGATATAAGTTGAGAGATATAGAATTACATGCAAACATCAGTATAGGTCACGAGAATGATTATAGTGTATTAGAGAAAAGAATAATCAGTGCCGCACAATGTAATGCTGATGCCGTTGTTCTATCTAAGTCGACACCTCACTTAGCAATACAACCTAACAAGCAATATTTACAAATAGATTCTAAATGGGGAACACTTCCTTATATAGAAGTAGCAAACCGTAGTGAAGTAGATGAATTTACTTGTGAAAAGATTCTTAAATTAATAGACAATATTGGAATACCGCTCAAATGGAGTGTTACTGATGTAGCATCTGCAGAATGGGTAAAAAGAAATACAGGCACAGAAGAAATAAAAGTTCATTATGATTCAAGAGATGATGAAGGACTTGTTATGTTTGTTGCTGATCACTTTAAATGGATTACATACGGAGGTAATGATAGACTTATAGATTTATTACTAGATAAACTACAGAAACCTAAATTTAAAAAGAGAGTGAAACTTTATCATTCTACAACTAAATTTCCACCTCAAATAGAAGAATTGAATTTGGAAGTTTTAGAAAAATACAAGAGTAGACCACATGTCGGCGTTGGGTATGAAGGAAGATGTGAGGATATATTCCCCGACTGTGCGGTAGTGTTTAAAAATGTAGACTTTATAGAAAAGTTTTTAGGAGATGATGACTCCATAGGAGCAACCTTATCACCTAAGAAATTCTATGACTTTTTTGTAAATATGAATCAATTAGAGATTGCAAATGGCTAAAATAAAACCTAAATGGGAGAGAGGACAACAGAGTCCTGACTCACTTAATAAGGTTTTCTGCACGGCACCATGGACTCATACATATATAAGTCCACAGTCAGAAAGACGTATGTGTTGTGCTAGTAGAGAAGAACACATGATGCAACGTCAGTATATTGATGCCAGTAATGATAAAAGCACAGGCAAATACAAAGAAGTAGGAACAATAGAAGACTACCAACCTATAAGTTTGAAAGAACATTGGAATTCTCCTTACATGATGGATATAAGAAAGAAACTTATGTCTGGAGAGGAGATACCACAATGTGCAGTCTGTAATGATAGTATATTAAGTCAAAGCACATACCGTCAGTGGTTTACAGGCTTTTTGTTTGAAAATAAAATCGATCAATGTTTTGAGGAGACAGACGAAGATGGATATACTACTATGGAACCAATTTCTTTTGATTACCGGGTCAGTAACCTGTGTAATTTTAAGTGTCGTATGTGTGGCGAACCTCTCAGTTCGGCATGGGAAGCAGAAAAAAGAAAGCATGACCTTTGGACTCCGGAACAACAGCCGTTTATGGTTCCTGAGAACAAGGAGGTCATCGAGACGTTTCAGAAAGAAGTTGTAGAAGAAGAGTTTTGGGAATATATTAAATCAGGAACAGTTGAGGAAATATATTGGGTTGGTGGAGAACCACTGATGTATGATATACATTGGAAGTCTATGGATAGACTCTCCCAAGACGGAAATCTAAATAAAGTTCACTTACGTTATAATAGTAATCTTAGCAGAGTGCGATTTGGTAAGCATTACTTGTATGATTGGTTGCCACAAGCAAAAGATTGGACCATGTGTGCAAGTATAGACGGCACAGGAGAAATAGGTGAATACATAAGGACAGGACTAAATTGGGAACAATGGGATAAAAACTTTAGAGAAGGAGTAGCATTACCTGGCGGCAATGATAAAATGTTAATGGACTTAACTCTTACAGGCCCAGGCATGTTTGACCTTAAAAACTTTTTTGATTATGCATTAGAACTAGATGTTAAGATAGAAACAAAACGCATGTTCGCTTTCCATCCTGATATTGTTATGAGTGCTATGGCATGGCCTAGACACATACTTAATAGAATTATAGATGAAAATTTAGCATACATAAAACCCAGAGCAACACAAAAACAACAAACATTAATAAACGAATTAGAAAACATGAAAGTAACACCAAACTTTGAAGAGCAGTTTCCTGATCAACACGAAGACAGTTTCTTTAATGGTAGAGGTTGGCAAGATAAAATTGCAGAGATAAGACCAAAAGAAAAATTGAGAATACAAGATATCTATGCAAGAGACCCAGAATTATTTGACTGGTGGATGAGAACTGACAGGAAACACAATTACAGATAATGTTAGCAATAAACGACAATAAAAAGATTTGTATATTTAGTAAAGGTAAAACTGGAACAACTAGTTTACAAAATCTTTTAGAAAACAAAGCAGATTGGAAAACTGTTGGCGAAGCAGAAGTTGATTGGTATGGCATAGGACCAGAACACTTTGCTGGTATGAGTAGACAAGAAGATATAGTGGAACACTTGCATAAACAAGACTATGAAATATTTTTTGTAATAAGAAATCCTTGGAAAAGATATGTAAGTGGGTTCAAAGAAATATTACAAGATTATATAAGTGGTATTGCACCAGGAGATGAATTTTTGCCTTTATGGGAAAAAATTGTTTATGATCGTGATAGGCTAGTTGAATACATAGACCGACTATTTTACTTAACACAATTTATTTGTGATGGAGAGCAAGAATTAAAACATAGTTGGGGCAGAGCATTTACGTTACATACCAATTATCATACATGCAATTTTATTGACTTTTGTGAGCAATTTAAAAACATATCGTATATAGATAGCAGTAATTTAGATTGGTTTATAAAAGAAGTATTAGAGTTAGAACCAGGCGTAAGAATGAATACAAGCAAGCCTAGAGACATAGATAGTGTTAGAGACGCTCTACTTAACTGTAAACACTATTATCTAATAGACAAGTATCTAAAACCAGAGATAACACGATATGAAAATATTATGTAATGGTTGCAGTTATACTGCTAAGACAAGTCCACACAGAACAGAAAGACATACATGGCCTATGTTTTTAGAAAAAGAATTACCAAATGCAGAAATAATTAACTTTGGTTCAAATGCCGCAGGCAATCGTTATATAAAAGAAACCACAATAGAATACTTAGAGCATAATGATGTAGATGCTGTAGTAGTAATGTGGTCAGGGTTAGGAAGAGTAGACGTTAATATTAGTAACGAAGAATTTGAATTATGTAATATGCAAACTAATCCTAAAACTAGATATGTGGGTTACAAAAAACAAAATAATAGAAATTGGTTTTTCACAGGAGGCGTATGGTGTAGAGAAGACCGTCCTTTGTCAGAACTATTTCCGGACAACAAGATTATAGTAGATTTATTTTTAAAATACTTGCCCGGTTATAGAATACACGAAGCACCTTTAGAACGTATTTTATCTTCTATTAATAACATGATTGATTTACAACAGTATCTAATAGAAAGAAATATACCATTTGTTTTTACAAGTTATCAAAACTATTGGAATAAACAAAGTGCAGATATGTTAAAAAATAAACTTAATGTAGATATAAAAGATGACTTTAGTTACAATTCAGGCGGTAGTCCTTATGTATGCGACTTCAAAAAACTACAACAATATGCAAACAACTACTTAGATTTCTCTAAATGGTGCTGGGCAGGAGCAGAAGGTAGAACTGTTTTTGAGGTAGCAATGGAAGATTTTAAAGGAAGATCAGGGTCATATGATGACGGAGACCATCCTAGTGCATCTGCACAAGAAATATTTACTCACAAATATCTGCTACCTAGACTGCTAACAGCAACTAAATAAACCCGATAAATATAACTGTATTTAATACAACAACTCAATAGGAGAGAAAAATGGCCTCAATCGGATTCATTGGGGTAGGCAAGTTAGGACAAGCCTGCGCCGAGATGGTTGCTGAGGTCCATGATGTTGTAGGATATGATGTAGAGCCAAGAGAACCAGAAAATTTTAGTATGGTTGATAACTTGGTAGATGCTGTAATAGGACAAGATATTGTTTTTGTTGCAGTTCAAACTCCACATGATCCTCAATATGATGGAAAAGCACCAACCAGCCATTTACCGAACAAAGACTTCGACTATACGTTAGTCAAGCAAGTTCTTTCAGAAGTAAATGCGGTTGCTACTCAGGAACAACTAATAGTCCTTATATCGACTGTGCTACCAGGCACAACAAGAAGGGAATTTGTCCCTATAATGACCAACACTCGATTTGTGTATAATCCATACTTAATTGCTATGGGCACAGTAAAGTGGGATATGGTAAACCCAGAAATGGTTATGATAGGAACTGAGAATGGAAGTGAAACAGGAGACGCAAAAGAACTTGTTGACTTTTATAAAACAATTATGCAAAACGAACCACGTTATGTAATAGGAACGTGGGACGAATGCGAATGTATCAAAGTGTTTTATAATACGTTTATATCTGCGAAGGTATCTTTAGTAAATATGATACAAGACGTCGCGGAAAAGCAAGGCAACATAAATGCAGAAATAGTATGTGATGCTTTAGCAACATCGGATAGACGTATAATGGGACCAGGTTATATGAAGCCAGGTATGGGCGACGGAGGTGCATGTCACCCTCGTGATAATATTGCCCTACGTTGGATGGCTGAAGAACTTGACTTAGGATACGACTTATTTGATGCAGTAATGCTATCACGTGAAGTCCAAGCCAAAAATATGGCTAAAAGATTAATGGAACTAGCAGGAACTTTGTATCCTACAACGAAAACAATGATATCAGAATTACCAATTGTAATTGTAGGTAAAGCATACAAACCGTTAGTGCCTTATGATGCAGGATCACCGAGTATGTTAGTAGGACACTATATTGAAGAAGCAGGATTTAAATTATGTTATTATGATGAAGTAATGCAAGAAATACCTTCACAGGAAATACTAAATAATCCAGCAGTCTATTTGTTAGCACACAATCCAGAGATAACATATGGTGAGCAATTAGACTTTGTAAAAGGTTGGTATGACGAGCATAGAGTAACAGGAGCAGATGAGGCTCTTACAGTTGCTACTGCTAACGGAACTGAACTTAAATTTGCAGAAGGAAGTATAGTTGTTGATCCTTGGAGAAAAATTCCGCCAATAGAAGGTGTTGAAGTAATTCATTACGGCAACACTCGACATATGGCTTAGAGATAGAGAATGAGTGAACCTAGATATTGTAGCCTGTTGTGGAAACACATCAGTAATGAACCATTGGGTCATGTAAGAACGTGTTGTATAGCACGTGATCGTGTGTATGACGAAGATGGTAAAGAAGTTACACTAGGTTCGCACTCTATAAAAGAAATATTCCACAGTGAATATTACAAGAATATTAGGCAAGAAATCAGAGATGGTAACTTGCCTGATAACTGTTCTCCTTGTTGGACAGATGAAGAAAATGGCAACAAGAGTAAAAGAGAACAGTATAATGAATATGCAAAAGCACGTTATGGTTCTATAAATTATCAATTAGAACCAGACATGCCTGCAGACATACAATTAACTTTGAGCAACACTTGTAATCTTAAATGCAGGAGTTGTAACCCACACAATAGTAGTAAGTGGGTAAAAGAAGCAAAAGACAGAGGCATGCCTTACAACGAAGAGGTTGTTGATATTCCTTTGTTAGACTTTGAAAGTTCAAAGTTTTGGACTACTATGGATGAATGGTTACCTGCTATAACACAATTAGAAGTAATGGGAGGAGAACCATTTTATATGAAGGAGTTTAGAAAATTTGTAACAACACTAGTAGACAAAGGTGTTGCAAAAAACATACATCTAAACACTTGCACAAACGGAACATTTGCAAACAAAAAGTTTTTAAAAGTATTAACTGATAATTTTGCAAGTGTAGGGTTTAATGTAAGCATAGACGGAGCCACTAAAGAGAGATTTGAATATCTTAGACATGGTGCAAATTGGGATGAAGTAAGTGAGAACTTAGATTACTTCCATACTTTAAATGAAACTAGACAAGCAAGTATAGGTATTAGTCATACTATTACAGCATTTAATGTAATGTATCTTGCAGAGTTTCATAAAATATTTAGAGAACGTTGGCCTACATTTATAATCTACCATAATATAGCAAGGTTTCCTACTTGGTTTAACCCAAGTGTATTTCCTGAGGAAATGAAACCTAGTATAGTAAAGCCTTTGCAAGATGCAGAAGTTGAAGATAGTTTGCGTAAAGAGTTAGATGGTATAATAAAATTTGTTTTAACTCCTCGAGTAGAAACAGTAAAACCGTATGGTAATTTACCTACGGATACAGTTGAAAATGAAATAATACATAGATGGAATCTGTTTAGACAACAAATAGTTAGTGGTGACTTGTATAGAAAAGAAAACTTTAGAGAGGCATTTAGCGAACTATGGGAAATTGTGAAACATGATTTCTTTTATAATAAGGAAATGATTAAAGCATCAGACAATCCAATGACATACGGTTCTATGGAAAAAGGTAAAGTTATATGAGCATTAAAGACGATACATTTTGTCCTTTGCCCTGGCTACACTTAGGAACACATCCTCATGGCGGTGTTACTCCTTGCTGTATATCTGATATGACTGCTGGTAAAAATAGAGCCAGAAACTTTAAAGATAACGGAGATGTATTTTTCAACTTAAATGATCACGATATAAAAACACATATGAATAGTGATTATTTTAAACAAATTAGAAAGGAGATGTTAAATGATGTGGAGCCTGAAGCATGTAAAAGATGCTACGATGAAGAAAGAAAAGGAATTGAGAGCAAACGTGTCCACGAGTCCAAGGTTTATAAGGACTTTAACCCCAATTACGCATCCAGACTTACAAGTGAGGATGGTAGCATACCTATGGATCTTCGTTTTGTTGAACTTCGTCTTGGTAACGTATGCAATGTCCGTTGTAGGACTTGTAATCCAGCAAGTAGTTCAAGGTGGGTCGCGGATTATAAAAAAATTGTCGACTCTTTGGAGTTCGTAAATGACGGATACAGTTGGTTAGATCACAAACATGATTTCCAATGGCCTGAAGACAAAAACTTTTATGAGGACTTATTTAATTGTGCACCTAATTTAGAAGTGCTTTATATAAATGGTGGAGAGCCTACACTTATAAAAGCACATTGGAAATTTTTAGATATGCTTGTAGAAAGTGGACGTAGTAAAAATATTATACTGTGGTATAATATTAATATGACGCAAGTGCCTGACAAAGCAATTCCACTATGGAAAGAATTTAAAGAAGCAAGAGTATGTCCAAGTATAGACGACTTTGATCACAGAAACAAATTTATAAGATATCCTACGGAGTGGTCAGACGTAGAGAAAAATTTAGAAAAAATAATGCAAGTGCCAGAACTTACAGTAAGAATTACACAAACAGTTAGTGCATATAGTTATATCTACCTAGATGAATTTTTAGATTGGGCACCAGTGCCTGTAGATATGAACTTTGTATATGACCCTGATTACCTATCACCAGCAATCCTGCCTCCCGTCGTTAGACGCCATGCACATGATAAGTTTAGAAAAACGATGGGTAACAGACATGAGCTCGGAACATTATTAAGTATGTTCAATAATGATGAATGGGACGAAACAAAGTGGGAACACTTTTGTAGGTATAATGACGAGTTAGATAAAATTAGAGGACATGAAG
>Ga0315330_10001104_pt1 | contig 17891 bp, 21 predicted proteins | sample M140m34915metaG_FD_203453 | JGI IMG/M metagenome (GOLD analysis project Ga0315330, IMG submission 203453) | Ammonia-oxidizing marine archaeal communities from Monterey Bay, California, United States - M1 40m 34915 | ecosystem: Environmental > Aquatic > Marine > Intertidal zone | place: USA...
GTGTATATTAACGGAAATTCAATGGACTCAGGAACTCCTTTTGGTGGTTATCGTCAATCTGGAAACGGAAGAGAAGGTGGCAAATGGGGGCTAGAAGAATACTTAGAAGTTAAAACTATTACTGGTTGGGTTTAATTTTTTTTTTGATATAAGTTTTAATAATGGTTAAAAAAATATTAATAATTAACGGTCCAAATCTAGAGATGCTTGGAAAAAGAGATAAATCTAAGTACGGTGATTTTAGTCTTGAAAATTTAATGACTATGCTTTCTGATGAGGCATCTAAATTAGGATGTGAAGTAGAATTTTTTCAAAATAATATTGAAGGTGAAATTATTAATAAAATTAATGGTCTAGATGATAGTTATAATGGAATTATAATTAATCCCGGTGGGTTAACTCATACATCTGTCTCATTGCATGACTCTTTGGAAATAAAACAATTTCCTAAAATAGAAGTTCATATTTCAAATATATACTCTCGCGAAGAATTTCGACATAAATCAATAATTGCGCATGCTTGTACATCTTCAGTTATAGGAATGGGAAGCACAGGCTATTTGTATGCCTTGAGACACATAGTAAGTTTATAAATAAAAAAAACTAATTTTGAAATTTTTGGAAGAATTGTGCGATCACGGATATAGCGTATTATTTAATTAAAAGTTTTAACAAAATATCAACAAAAATTTCATATATTTTTTACTTTAACAGACTATTTTTATCTTAATTAACTTCGTTTCTAGTTGACTTTTTTGTATAGTCCTTACTTAGATATTTTCTTATAGGAGGAAAAATGAAAAAACTAATTAGTATTTTTGCGCTTTTATTATCATTTTCTTTCACCTCAAACAGTTACAGTAAAACCGAAATTCATTGGTGGTACGGTAATAGTGGTTTTTTAGGTGATGTGATTATTGAAATTGCAAATAGATTTAATGACTCTCAAGATGAGTACATGGTCATTCCAACAGGTAAAGGTAGCTATGAAGATAATATGGCTGCAACAATCGCTGCTTTTAGAGCGGGCGATCAACCTCACTATTCGCAGGTTTATGATGCTGGTGCTGCAATCATGGTAGCACAGGTTAAAAACGGAGTTGTTATTGGTTTTGAAGAAATGGCAGAGAAATATGGCATTTCAGTTGATGCTGATAATTATATCCCAGGTATTAAAAACTTCTATGCTGACTCTGATGGAAAGATGGTTGGTGTGCCGTTTAACAGTTCAACCTGCTTAATGTATGCTAATATGGACATATTAGCAGAAGTTGGCATTGAAGAAGTTCCAAAAACATATGAAGAATTTGAAGCTATGGCTCAAAAAATAGCAGATGCAGGATATATTCCTTTACTTCAAAGTCATAGCCCATGGATTTGGACTGAAAACTTTTTTTCAAGGCATAATCTACTTATGACTGATGGAAACAATGGTTACGATGATGTTCCAACAAAAACACTTTTTGCTGAAACAGATGAGTTTGTAATGCACTGGTCTAAAGTTAAGGAATGGTATGAAAAAGGCTGGTATGGCTATAAAGGTAGAGCTTGGGGTGATAACCAAGCACCATTTACAAATGGAGAGGCTGCCTTCTGGTTTGGTTCAGCTGCTTCTTTTGGTGGTATGAAAGGTGTTCTTCCAAACTTTACAACTAATGCAATTCCATATTGGGACTCTGTAACAGGTGGTAAAGAATATCCAACATTTATTGGTGGTGCTGCTAACTGGATTTTAAATGGTCATACAGAAGAAGAATATAAAGGACTTGCAAAATTCATTGAATTTATGGGTTCTCCAGAGATGGATTTGTATTACCATAATATGACAGGCTACGCAGCTGTAACTAAAGGTGGTATTGAACTTGCAGAAACAATTAATTTCTACAGAACATCACCATATCATAAAGCTGTTGGAGATCAGTTGGGTCTTGAAGGATCCACTATCCCTGGTGGATACAGAGCAGGTAACTGGCCACAAATTCGTGAAGTGATTTATGAAAATGTAGAGCCAATGCTTAATGGAGATATTAGCGTCGAAAAAGCATTAGGAAATATGGATAAGGGTTCAGCAAAACTATTAAAACAGTTTGCTAAAACTCTTTAATCTTATTAATTTAGGGGAGGGTATTATTGCCCTCCCATTATAAATAATGAAAAAAGTCCAATTCTCATCTAGGTATTCTCAGTATTTTTTCTTAGCCCCTCAGCTATTAATTTTATTGATTTTTTTGTACTGGCCAATAATACAAACATTTAAAGATGCCTTTACAATGCAAGATGCATTTGGATTTGGTTCACAATTTGCTGGTTTTGATAACTTTTTATTTATTTTCTCAGACCCCTCATATTGGACGTCATTTAAATTTACAATAATGTATAGTTTTGTGATTACACTTATCACAGGCTCCATTGGCTTACTGTTAGCTGTTCAAGCAAACAAAGTCTTGCACGGTAAAAGTGTATACAAAACACTCTTGATTTGGCCTTATGCTATTGCGCCAGCAGTAGTTGGGGTAATGGCCAACTACTTCTTTAGTGAGAGATATGGATTATTACACCATGTATTCAACAACTTATGGGGTTTTAATTGGTATGAAGATGTTTTTGATGCTTATATCTATGTCGTTATTGCTGGTTCTTGGAAGCAGATAAGCGCAAATTTCATTTTTTTTCTAGCTGGTCTGCAGGCCATACAGAAAACAGTCATTGAGGCTTCGATTATTGATTGTAAAAGCAACATAAGAAGATTTTGGACTATCACTTTTCCATTGTTAATGCCTACAACTTTTTTTTTAATAATTATTAATATTACATATGCTTTTTTTGATACTTTTGGAATTATAGATACAACTACAATTGGTGCTCCTGGTAGTGAAACTAAAACATTAGTTTACAAAGCATACATTGATGGATTCAGAGGACTTGATCTTGGAAGTGCAGGTGCCCAATCAATTATAATGATGTTAATCGTTCTTGTTATTACGATTTTTCAATTTAGATATATTGAAGGAAAGATTCATTATAATTAGATGCGTAGATATATGCCGTCAACTATAAACCACTTAATTCTCTTAACAGGTCTTTCTTTAATGATTGTCCCAATATGGATTATTTTTGCTAGCTCTACTCACACAAGTTTGTTTATTAATACTAACGGACTACAGTTTTCATTAGGTGATAATTTTATTGAAAACTATTCTAAAGTTCTTTTTAAGAAGGCAGGGTTTTTTAATGAAATTACTGCTCTTAAAATGTTTTTTAATAGCTTTATAATGGCAACTGGAATTGCAACATTATCCGTTATTACATCTCTCCTGGCTGCTTATGGACTGGTTTATTTTAAGATAAAGTATGCATCATTTTTCTTTTGGTTAATCTTTGTAACTTTATTAGTTCCTTTAGAATTAAGGGTAATGCCTACGTATGTTGTTATGTCTAAATTGAATATGCTAAATTCATTTGCTGGTTTAATAATTCCTATTTCCGCATCAGCAATAGCTACATTTTTTTTTAGACAGTTTTATAAATCTATTCCAGAAGAGTTATTAGAAGCGGCAAAACTAGATGGCACTAATAGCTGGAAATTTTTTATAGATTTCCTAGTGCCCCTCTCAAAGACAATGATTGCTGCTGTATTTATTTTTATGTTTGTTTTTGGATATAATCAATATTTGTGGCCTTTAATTATGACTACAACTGAAGAATATTGGACTGTCGTCATGGGTCTTAAGACCATGTATGGTTCTATATCCCATCGTTTTGCTTTTGTAATTATGTCAATGATACCTCCAGTAGTAATTATCATTTTTTTACAAAAATGGTTTATACAAGGAATATTTCAAAATAAATGAAATTTAAACCTACAGAAATACTGACCCATGTAATCTTAATATTAGGAGTTCTTCTCATGGTATTACCTATCTGGTTTTCTTTTGCTACATCTACACATGATAATATTGAGATTATGACTGGAGGAATGAAATTCTTCTTAGGTGAGAATTTTTCTCAAAACTATAATGAGGTTCTAAATGAAAAGGGTGGTTGGTCAGAAGAGGTCACTGCTGCGAGTATGTTTATAAATAGTTTTATCATGGCATTTGGTATTGCTACCTTAAAAGTTGTTATTTCTGCTATGTCTGCTTATGCTCTAGTTTATTTTAGATTCAAACTTGCAGTTCCTATTTTTTGGTTAATCTTTATAACATTATTGGTACCACTGGAGGTGAGAATTTTTCCTAGTTATAAAATTGTATCAGATTTAGGTTTAACTAATACTTATACGGGCCTCATACTTCCATTAGTAGCATCCGCAACTGCAACTTTCTTTTTTAGACAGTATTACAAAACTATCCCCGATGAACTTTTAGAGTCAGCCAAATTAGATGGAGCAAATAGTTGGAGGTTTTTTATCGATTTCTTATTACCGTTATCTAAAACTATGTTAGCAGCAATGTTTATTTTCATGTTTGTATATGGATATAGTCAATATCTATGGCCATTAATTATGACCACTGATGAAAAATATTGGACAGTTGTAATGGGAATGAAAATTATATTTACAGAAAATTATGAGGGGGTTGCCTTACCAAGAACTGGCGAGAGGTTTGCTTACGTAATCTTATCTATGTTGCCTCCTGTGTTAGTTGTTGTTATCTTACAGCGATGGTTTATTAAAGGATTAATCCAAACGGAGAAATAATATGAGCTTTTTAGAATTAAAAAATATAACAAAAATTTATCCTAACGGAACTAAAGCTGTTGATGAGACATCTTTAAATGTTGAAGATGGAGAGTTTGTAGTATTTGTGGGTCCTAGTGGATGTGGTAAGTCTACATTGTTAAGAATGATTGCTGGTTTAGAAGACATAACTAGTGGTGAAATTTCTCTTGATGGAAAAGTTATCAATAACATTGATCCATCTGAGCGCGATGTTGCTATGGTTTTTCAAAATTATGCTCTTTATCCTCACATGTCTGTCTATAACAATATGGCTTATGGATTAAAAAATAGAGGTATTTCAAAAGAAGATATAACTACTAAAGTAAATGATGCAGCTGAACTTCTTGAAATTGATCAATTGCTCTCTAGAAAGCCCAGTATGCTATCTGGTGGACAAAGACAGAGGGTTGCAATGGGAAGAGCAATTGTTAGAAACCCAAAAATTTTCCTATTTGACGAACCTTTATCAAACTTAGATGCAAAACTACGTAATCAAATGCGTTTGGAAATTAAAAAACTTCAGAGACAAATGGATGTCACTAGTGTTTTTGTTACCCATGATCAAACAGAAGCAATGACACTTGGGGATAGAATAGTTGTAATTAACAACGGTATTGTTGAGCAAGTAGGAACTCCCAAAGATATTTATTCAAAACCAAACACAAAATTTGTTGCTGAATTTATCGGCTCTCCCCAAATGAATTTATTCAATTGTAAAATTGAAAATGGCAATGCCAAAATCGGTGACGTCCATATAAATTTAGAAAATTCTATTAATATCCAAGATGCCTCAATTGGAGTCCGTCCTGATGATATTCAAGTAAATCAAAATGGTAAGTTTGAAACTAAAGCCAATTTAGTGGAATATCTCGGTTCAGATATGATTATCTATTCTAGCATTGGGAATCAGGATTTTAGTTGTAAGTTATCTTCAAAAATAGATGTGAAAGCTGGAGATAATTTTAAATTTGATATTCTGTCACCATCTGTGCATATTTTTGATAACACTACCAACAAAAGAGTTTAGTTAAGTTATTATTTTGGAATTATACAAACAGGTATAGGTTCCATTTTATGGAGACTTTTAGATCTTATTTCCAAATACCTATTTCTATTAGAAGAATTTTCATTCTGCATTGCTTCTTCGATCTCTTCATATGATAAACCAACTTGATCTTCATCAGTCCTACCATCATTCCATAGACCATCAGTAGGTGGTGCATCTATGATTTCTTGATTTATTCCAAGTTCTTTAGCCATACCCCAAATTTCAGTTTTTAAACAGTCTGCAATAGGGGAGATATCAACTCCACCATCTCCATATTTTGTATAAAACCCTATTCCAAAATCCTCAACTTTATTACCGGTACCTACGACAATACCATTATTGGAAGCAGCAATTTGATATAATGTTGTCATTCGAAGTCGTGCTTGTGAATTAGCATAACCATGCTCAGAGTCATTTTTATTAAGAGCTAATTGAAAAGAAGAAAAAACATCAGCTAAATTAACCTCAACACTCTCTACATTAGAAAATTTGTCATACAGCCATTTGATATGATTTATGCCTCTTTGATTTAAAACTTGATGATTTAAGATAGGCATAGATGCAACAATGGTTTTTAAACCTGTCTTAGCCGATAGTGCACTAGTTACCGCAGAGTCTATACCTCCAGAAATGCCAATTACTAAGGTATCAATATTATTTGTTAGGCAATAATTTTTAATCCAATCAGAAATATATGATATTTTTTCTTTATTATTCACAATTACTTAATACGTTTAAATTAAAGTTAAGTTTACTTAAATATGTAAATAATTTTAATTCCTTTTATCAATTAATATATGCTAAAATTACATATCAATTTTAAGGAGGAAATAATGAAATTTTTAACTATCACATTGTCTATTTTACTCTCTTATTTCCCTATCGCAGCTAATTCAGCACCTCTTCAATCAATTGGAGAACCTGAAGGAGAACTTAATGTAGTTGCATGGGCGGGATACCTCGAAAGAGGAGCTACTGTTGAGGCTTTTGACTGGGTTACTGGTTATGAAGACAACACGGGATGTAAAGTAAAAATTAAAACTGCCGGTACTTCTGATGAAATGGTCGCTTTGATGAACGAAGGGGGATTTGATATCGTTACAGCTTCTGGCGATGCAAGTCTGAGATTGATTGCTGGTGACACAGTCCAAGAAATTAATATCGATTTAATACCTAGTTGGAGCACAATTGACCCAAGACTACAAAATGCTGAATGGCACACAGTAGATGGAAAACATTATGGTACACCATATATGTGGGGATCGAATGTATTAATGTATAATACAAACGCCTTTAGTGAAGCGCCTACTAGCTGGAACGTAGTTTTTGAAGAACAAAACTTATCAGATGGGGAAAGCAATAAAGGAAGAGTTCAAGCCTTTGATGGTCCCATTCATATTGCTGATGCTGCAATGTATTTAATGTATCACCAACCTGAATTAGGAATTAAAGATCCTTATGAATTAACAGATGCTCAATATCAAGCATCTCTAGACTTATTAAGACAGCAAAGAGAATTAGTTGGAAGATATTGGCATGATGCATTTATGCAAATGGATGACTTTACTAATGAAGGTTTTGTAGCCTCAGCTTCTTGGCCTTTTATGGTTAACCTTTTACAAGGAGCAGAACAGCCAATAGCAAGCGTAATACCTCAAGAGGGTGCTACAGGATGGGCTGACACTACAATGGTACACGCAGAAGCAGCTAATATTAATTGTGCTTATCTATGGATGGAGCACCAATTAAGTTCAAACCTTCAAAGTGATTTAGGAACTTGGTTTGGAGCAGTACCATCAGTTCCCTCTAAATGTGGAACAGGCTTAATGGATCCTGCTGCAGGAATTTATCCTGAAGGTGCAGATGCATGTAAAATAAATGGTATTGATAACTTCGATAAAATTTATTTTTGGAAAACCCCTGTTTCTAAATGCTCAACACAAGATAGTTGTGTCCCATATTATAAATGGGTAACTGACTATATTGCTGTTTTAGGTGGAAGATAGATATCATTAAAGATTAATTATCTAATAGGGGGCCATCTTGGCCCCCTATAGTATTTTTTCATGACTGTAGCTCTTAAACTTTTAAATATAAATAAATCTTACGCAGATGTTTCTGCTCTTTTAGATATAAAATTAGAAATTAATGATGGTGAATTTTTTTCTTTATTAGGCCCTTCTGGTTCAGGAAAAACTACATGTTTAAAAGTTATAGCTGGATTTGAGTTACCTGATACTGGTCAAATAGAACTATTTGGCAAAGATGTAAGTTCAATTCCACCTTTTAAAAGAGATGTTAATACAGTTTTTCAAGACTACGCTCTTTTTCCACATATGAATGTCAAAGATAATGTTGCTTATAGTTTAAAAATCAAAAAAACCCCAATTGATCAACAAGAAATATTAATTAATGAAATATTATCTACTGTTAAACTTATTGGCTATGAATTAAGAAAGCCTAGTGAGCTATCAGGCGGTCAAAGACAAAGGGTTGCTTTAGCTAGATCTCTAATTAATAAACCAAAAGTACTATTACTAGACGAACCCCTAGGCGCTCTTGATTTGAAATTAAGAGAACAAATGCAAATTGAATTAAAGAACCTTCAAAGACAATTTCAAATTACTTTTATTTACGTTACCCATGATCAACAAGAAGCTATGAGCATGAGTGATAGAATTGCAATATTTAATGAAGGTAGGATAGAGCAAATAGATACTCCTAAAAATATCTATAATAAGCCTAAATCAGCTTTTGTCGCTGATTTTATTGGAACAACATCAATTATTTCAAAAAAAGATGCATTAAAATTTTTTAACTATCCTAGTGCATTTTCACTTAGGCCTGAATTTGTAAATATAGACCAAGATCATAATTGTGAATTTAAAGTTGATGCAGAAATATCTGACATTCAGTATCAAGGGTCATACTATAAAATTTTATTTAAGAATAATGACATAAACATTACTTCATTTTATTATCCCAACTCTAATTCCAATCTAAATTTAGAATTGGGTTCAAATCACTCTCTATCTTGGAGTGCAAATATTATAACTGACCTTGATGAGTAATCTTTTTGAGAACTGTTCAAACTATCTTTTTAAAAATAAACACATTTTACTTTTACTTTTTTTACTCCCTCCTTTATTGTGGCTTGGGATAATTTATCTTGGGTCTCTAATAGTATTTCTATTCCATTCATTTTTTTATTTAGACGGCTTTACTGGAAAAATAGTTTATAAAATTTCTTTAAGGACTATTGCTGAACTATTTAACTCTCCTGCAAATTTAGATATTTTGATAAGAACAGTAGTTTTAGCTGCTACAGTCTCTATTGGTGCTGCTATAATCGGTTTCCCTATTGCCTATTACATGGCTAAATTTACATCTCCAAAAATGAAAATATTTTTCTATTTGGCTATTATGCTACCTTTATGGTCAAGCTATTTAGTAAGAGTTTACTCCTGGAAGTTAATCTTGGCAAAAGAAGGTATTATTAATTGGGTTTTTGCAAAATTACATGCAACCTGGATAATAGACTCAATTTTATCAATTCCTTTGATTGGTGGACCCTCCCTATCTATTTCTTATATAGGAATGTTTTTAGTTTTTACTTATATTTGGCTACCTTTTATGATTTTACCTATTCAGGCAGCTCTAGAAAGAGTTCCTGGTTCTTTAATCAATGCAAGTTACGATTTAGGCGCTACTAAAAGACAAACATTTTATAAAGTCATATTACCTTTAGCATTACCTGGTATAGCTGCTGGAAGTATTTTTACTTTTTCATTAACTTTAGGGGATTATATTATTCCATATATAATTGGGACATCTAAATTTTTTATAGGTCAAGCTGTTTACACACATCAAGGTACTGCTGGGAATATCCCATTAGCAGCTGCTTTTTCTTTAGTCCCTATAGCTGTTATGACAGTATATATTTATGTAGCTAAAAAACTTGGAGCCTTCAATGCTCTTTAAAAAAAGATATGATTTAAAGAAAGCTTCTTTTGGTTTAAAGTTTGGAGCCATCTTAGGAATTTTATTTTTACATATTCCTCTATTTTTAATAATTCTTTATGCCTTTACCACTGAAGATAAGTCTTATCAATTTCCTCCTCCTGGCTATACACTTAAATGGTTTTCTATTGTTTTATCTAGAGAGGATATTTGGAGTGCTGTTTCTTTATCTCTCCATGTGGCATTAGTCTCTACTTTTGCTGCTATTATATTAGGAACTTTAGCTGCAGCAGCGATGTATAAAACTGATTTTTTTGGAAAACAATCAATTACTTTATTAATAATTCTACCTATTGCGCTTCCTGGTATTATTACCGGCATCTCTCTTAGAAAAGCTTATGGAGTAGTGGGTGTCCCTTTTAGCACTTGGACTATTATCATAAGTCATGCAACTTTCTGTATGGTTGTTGTTTATAATAATGTAGTTGCAAGATTAAGGAGAACTTCTCCTAATATCATTCAAGCATCTATGGATTTAGGTGCCAATAATTTTCAAACTTTTTTTTATGTGATTTTACCTAATTTAGGTAGTGCAATTTTAGCGGGAGGAATGCTTGCTTTTGCACTATCCTTTGATGAGGTTATAGTAACTACATTTACGGCAGGTCAACAAACGACCCTACCTATTTGGATGTTATCAGAATTAATAAGGCCAAGGCAGCGACCCATTACAAATGTTGTTGCGGTTTTTATAATATGTATTACTTTTATACCTATACTTTACGCCAGTTATGTGACTCGAAACACATCTGAGGTAGAGGGATCGGGTAAATAAGGAGGAATTAATGAAAACAAATTTATTAATAAACAATAAATCAGTTTTAGGTGATGCGGATGGTTACGATGTAATTAATCCAGTTAATTCTGAAATAATAACCTCAGTTACTCAATCCTCTGTTAACCAGGTGAATGAAGCCGTAACAGCTGCTAAAATTGCTTTTACTAAATGGTCTAGGATTTCTCCGGCAGAGAGATCTGGAATGCTATTAAAACTAGCTGACGTAATTGATCAAAATGCTGAAGAAATTGCCAAACTTGAATCACTTAATACAGGTAAGCCTTATCATTTAGCTCTTAACGATGAATTGCCAGCTATATCTGATGTATTTAGATATTATGCGGGTGCTTGTAGGAATCTCCCTGGGTATGCAGCTGGAGAATATATGACTGGTTTTACAAGCATGGTTAGAAGAGATCCTATTGGTGTAGTAGCATCAATAGCTCCTTGGAATTATCCTTTAATGATGGCGGCGTGGAAAATAGCTCCAGCTATAGCTGCTGGTAATACTATGGTCTTAAAACCATCTGAGCAAACTCCACTTTCAACTTTATTTGTGGCAGAATTAATTGCAGGTATCTTTCCTGAAGGGGTTATAAATATCGTTCATGGAATAGGAGAGACTGTTGGATCGACACTTATTAATCACCCAGATATAAATATGATATCGCTGACAGGTGATATAGCTACTGGCTCTAAAGTTTTAGAAGCAGCAAGCAATAGTATTAAAAAAACTCATTTAGAACTAGGAGGTAAAGCACCAGTTATAGTTTTTGACGATGCAAATATAAATGATGTAATTGAAGGGATCAGAGCTTTTGGTTACTACAATGCGGGACAAGATTGTACTGCAGCATGTCGTATTTTTGCTGATAAAAAAGTTTATGAAAAGATTGTAGCTGATCTAACTTCTGCTGTTTCAACTATTGGTTTAGCTAATGCAGAAGATGATAAAAATGAAATTCCACCTTTGATCACAAAAGAACATTTCAATCGAGTTAGCACATTTGTTGAAGAAGCTAAATCTCTTAAACATATTGAAGTTACAACCGGGGGTTCTGGAATAGGTGAAAAAGGAAATTTTTACAAACCTACAGTGATAGCAGGTGCAGACTATAATGATGCAATTGTTCAAAAAGAAGTTTTTGGCCCTGTTGTTTCAATTACACCTTTTTCTGATGTTGACGATGCTGTAAATTGGGCCAATGAGTCAAAATATGGCCTTGCTTCATCTGTTTGGACTAATGATTTAACAAGAGGCATGAATACAGCTTCAAGACTTCAATATGGATGTACTTGGGTAAATACACATTTCATGCTCACATCAGAAATGCCGCATGGTGGAGTGAAATCATCCGGCTATGGAAAAGATTTGTCTCCTTATGCGTTGGAGGATTATACTAACATAAGACATGTAATGGTGAAAATAGATTAAAAATTCAAGATACTATGACTTACAGTATTTTAAAATTCCTATTAAGAAAATTTATAACTTCTAAATCTGTGCTCCTTCAATATGGGGATAAAGAATTTCTTATCGATAACAACACTGACTCCTTAATTTTAAAAATCAATAATGATAAATTTTTAAGAAAATTATTCTATGCACCATCTCTAGTTTTAACAGAGGGATATATGAATAATGATTATGAATTACCGAACTCTAGTTTTTATGAATTTTCAGAGATAATTCTTAATAATTATAATTTCTATCTTGAAAAGATATCACATAGTTTCTTATTCAAGTTTTTTTTATTAATAAATCCTTTATTGCAATTAAATTTCTCTCATAAATCTAAAAACAATGTTGCATCACATTATGATTTGTCTGATAAGCTTTATGACTTATTTCTTGATGATACTAGGCAATATTCATGTGCGTACTTCGAAAAAGAAGATGAATCCCTAGAACAAGCTCAATTAAATAAAATGGATCGCCTATCTGATAAATTATCTTTAAGTAAAAATGACAAAGTTTTAGATATTGGATGTGGCTGGGGATCATTGAGTCGTCACATGGCTGAAAATTATGAATGCTCTATTAAAGGTATTTCATTATCCGAAGAGCAAATTAAGTATTGTCAAAATGAAAAGCAAAATTCAAAATCTAAAGATAGATTGGGGTATTCACTTCAAGATTATCGACATGAAAATGATACTTATAATAAAATTATTTCGGTTGGAATGTTTGAACATGTAGGTAAACCTTTTTACAAAACTTATTTCAAAAAAATTCATGAACTATTAGATAAAGATGGAATAGCCGTCATTCACACTATAGGAAATATTAGAACGCCTAAAATTACAGCTGCTTTTATTCGAAAATATGTTTTTCCTGGTGGGTATATTCCCACACTCTCAGAAATAATGCCAGCTATTGAAAAATCAGGATTGATTATTTCTGATGTTGAGGTCTTGAGATTACATTATGCTAAAACACTATCTCATTGGTACAGAAACTTTAAAAATGCAGAAAAAGAAGTTTTAAAGATTTACGATGATAAGTTTATTCGTATGTGGGAGGCTTATTTAAATTTGAGTGAGTTATCTTTTACAATAGGAGATAATGTTGTATTTCAAATGGTTTTAACAAAAAAAAGAGATGCTTTTCCCCTAGTCAGAAAAAAAATTAATTCTTAAATTAACTATTTTCTTATTATTTGCTTTATTTATATTGTTTCTATGTCAAATAATACATTAGAACATCGATTAATTAGTCTTCAGCAAGCCTTAAGTCAAATGATGCGCAATACAAGCGAAAGACAGATAGTAGAGGACTTAACAACATATAGATTAGCTATACAAACCACTCTTAAAGTTCTGACTAAAAAACAAAAGCAAACCCGATCTCTTAGTGCATCAGAGTATGAAGATGAATTAGAAAAAGGTAATTTATAATATTTTTTATGGGTTTGGAAGATGATGTCATTGGTATATTCGCTAAAAATAATCACTTAATTGGCGACGATTGCGCATATTTAAAGAAAACTAAACAATTAATTGCTACAGATACAATAGTTGAGAACACGCACTTTAATTTAAAATATTTTTCCCCCAAACAAATTGCTCACAGATTACTAATATCTAATTACAGTGATGTACAAGCCAGTGGGGGGAAGTCAAAATTTGCACTATTAAATATTAGTTTTCCTAAAAATAAAAAGAAGGAGGCAACATTAATTTGTAAGTATCTTAATTTATCAGCAAAGAAACTGGATATTCAAATAATTGGTGGTGATACAACATCATCAAAAGAAATTATTTTATCTCTAACTATTCTGAGTGATACAATCAAATCTAGAAATGTTATTCTTCGTTCTACAGCTAAGCGAGGTGACAACATATATATATTTAAAAATCTAGGGTATTCAAAGCTAGGATATTTAAGTATTAATAAAAAGATAAAACTCCCAATTTATTTAAAAAAAAAGTCTCATAAGCAATTCCTAGAACCCAAATTGCTTAAATACCATGATCTTTTTAAAAGCTTAAATATCAATAGCTGTATGGATATATCTGATAGTTTAATTGAATCTTTATATGAAATATCTAAGCAATCTAAAAAAAAAATAACTATTAATAATTTAAATTTAATTAATCCGAGGATTTGTAAATTTTTTAATGAAGATATTATGGCATATCTCAAATTAATATTAAGTTCTGGTGAAGAATATACACCTGTTTTTACTATGAATAAAAAATACTTAACATCAAAAATATTATCTCTATTAAAAAAAAGGGGAATAGAGATCGTAGAAATAGGAAAGGTCGATAAAGGAAGTGGTCTAGAGTGTGATCAGATTGATTTAAAATACATAAAATCTTTTGATCATTTTAAAAACTCTTATTCATACTAATAGCTCTTCTTATGTAATTTAAATTTATCTTTTCTAGATAAATTTCAACAAAAACCATACTAGCACTTTCAGCACGTGTTTTTTTATACGCTTTATCATAGTGATAAATGATTAAAGCTTTAACAAATTCATAATAATTCTTTTTCTTTAATGATTTCTCAATATTTGAAAAGTCTTCTTTTGGAATTATTTGTTTTAAAACCCTCAAAGCTTCTGACATTAATTTTGGATCTGAAGTAAAGTATTTATAGTCTTTTAGGATATACTTAACTCTTTCATCTAAGCTAGAAGATATTTTTATATTTCTACCTAAAGGCATTGACCTCCATACAAGGCTTGGTATATTTAATTTACCTACTTTAATACTCTCTGCTTCTACCCATACTCTTTTCTTTGCATTAAATCTCTTTAACTTTTCGTATATCAAAGTTTCAAAATATTTTTGTGACGGCTGAATTTTATTAGGAATATTGCCTAAAATTGATCCTTTGTGATTTGCGAGTCCCTCAAAGTCGATTGTTTGATAATTTTTAGAAAGTTCTTTTAGAAATAGCGTTTTACCAACGCCAGTGATGCCCATTAGTTGGTTGTATCTAAACTTAGGAGCTATTTTTTCCAAATAGTTAACAACATTTCGTCTATATGCCTTGTACCCTCCATCCAATAAATATACATCATACCCAATCTGTTTAAGAACAAGATATAGACTTAAAGATCGAAGCCCTCCACGCCAACAGTAAATTAAAATAGTTTCTTTTTTATCAAAATTAATTTTTCCTAATATCTTTGCAATGTTCTGACTAATTAATTGAGCGCCAATTTTTTTTGCTAAAAAGGAGTTTTCTTTATATTTTATGCCAATTTCATGCCTTTGTTTGTTCGTTAAAACAGCATAATTCGAAGACCCTGGAATATGATCCTCTTTATATTCTAACGGTGTGCGTACATCTATAATTACGTTATATTGATCAATAGTTTTATCTGTAAAAGAAACTTTATTAATGCGCATATTTTTCATAATTTTACTATTAATATATTCGAATTGTCTTTTCTCAAAAGAAATTAATCTTCATTTTGAAATAGATTGGAAATCTGCACATTTAGCTGATTTGTTTTGGGATATCTCCATAGAAGATAATCACTATGATATTAAATATTTAATTAAGAGCTATGGGATAACCGATCAAATATTTAATTATGAGTCTCTAACCCTTGTAAAGGGTTATATAGATAATAATCAACTAAGACCATTATCATATAAAAGCAAAACAAAAAGCACACGACAGGATGTTTATACAAATATCCTATTTAATAAAGATGGAACAATAAAAGATTTTGATATATCTAAAGAAATTTCAAAAGACCAATTAGATCTTCAAAATAAAATTTTAGAGAAGTTTTTGTATTTTACCGATCCGGTATCCCAGCTATCTCAATATTTTTTATATAATACCAATTCAGATCGTTTAATAATAGATGGTTTAAATATTTATCAATTAAAAAAAAATAATATTAGTTCAGCTACATTAAGAGATGATAAATCTGACATTCATGATGACCAAGTAAAAAAAATAATTTTAAGTTTTCCTTTTTTCGAAGGGATTCATAAAATTGATAAAAAGAATAATTTGAATGAAATTCATATGATTTATAAAGATTTAGATAAATTTTTATTGCCTATTCAATTTAACATTTTTTCTAAAAAATTTAATGCTAAACTTTTTCTTAAAAATCATAAGGTATCTGAATAATGATAGTCTCTAAAAAAAGATCTATTATAAAGTCGTTAAGTTGGAGACTTTTAGGCTCACTTGATACTTTTTTTCTAAGTTTGATCATAATTAATTATTCAACACAAAATTATTCATTTAATTTAGCTTTTTATATTGCAGGACTAGAAATTATTACAAAAACTTTTTTATACTATTTTCATGAGAGAATATGGAATAATTTCAATATTGGTCGTTTAGAAGAGGGTGTTAGAAGATCAAGATCTGTTTTTAAGGCTGTATCTTGGCGTGTTACTGCTTCATTAGACACTTTTTTAATTAGTTTCATCATAACTGGAAGATTTGATTGGGCAACAAGTATTGCTATTTTTGAGATAATCACTAAATCTATTATTTATTATTTTCATGAAAGAATATGGAATAGAGTGAAGTGGGGAAGATTTAAATCAAATGATTAAAATAGAAATTTTAGAACAAAATCTAATTAAATTATTTAAAGGGGATCTACCTTTATATAAAAGCTATTGGATTTATTATGTTTTAGGTAATTTTTTGATTTCAGCACCATTGCTACTAGTTACAAAAATTCAAATCCAAAAATTTATTTACTCATTTTCTTTATATCTAGTCATTAATTTAATTTATTATTTAACTTCTTGCCTTGGCGTCTGGAGAAGTTCTCAATCTTATAAAGGTAATAAAATGCTATCTTTTTTAGCGCGTTTAGTTGTTGTAATTGGCATTTCTACTACTCTTTTGGAATTAAAGACTGTTATTTCTATTATTTACAACATCTAATTTATTCAAATTTTCTTCAATTAATAAAAAAAATACCTATATTTAATTCATGGATGAAAAAACACAATTAGAAGTTAGAAAGTTTCTTAAAAGACTTGGTATAAACTCACAAGAAAAATTACATAGTTTCATACAAGAAAACCCAAGTATAAAAGATATTCCTATTAAAGTTTCGTTTGAAATAAACGGTAAGCAAGACTTTACATTTGAAGATAAACTCAAAATTTAAATTAATGAAAAAAATTCAAAATTATTTTTTTAGTGGCATACTTATTGTTGCTCCACTAGGTCTATCTTTGTATGTAGCGTGGGTAGTTGTTGGATTAGCGGATAAAATATTTCGACCATTCATTCCTTTAAGTCAGCTTGGCATTCCAAGTGAGATTCCTGGTGTTGGCTTAATTGTAGCTTTTTTATTTTTTACAATTTTAGGTGCAATAGCGGGTAGTTTTTTTGGAAAATTTTATCACAAGATAGTTGATGGTATTCTATCAAAGATACCTGGCTTAAACTCAATTTATAGCACAGTAAAACAAATTATTGATACCTTTGCGACTACTCAATCTAATGCGTTTAAAGAAGTTGTTTTGATTGAATATCCTCAGAAAGATATGTTTGCGTTAGGATTCCTTACAAGTGAAACAAAAGGGGAGGTAGCCATTAAAAAGAATAGAAAAATGATTAATGTTTTTATGCCTTCTACACCTAATCCAACTACTGGTTTTTTAATGTTTGTGCCATTAAATAAATGTACAAAATTATCAATGTCGGTTGATCAAGCAATAAAGTATATAATTTCAGCAGGATTAGTTACTCCTAATGCAACAATTATAAAGAAAGCTCTTCCAAAAAAAAAGAAACCATTAACTAAAAAGTAATTTAATTGCCTCTTGTTGTTTAAAAAAAACTAGGAGTTTATAAATATTTTTTTTAAAATTAT
>Ga0315330_10001107_pt1 | contig 17877 bp, 20 predicted proteins | sample M140m34915metaG_FD_203453 | JGI IMG/M metagenome (GOLD analysis project Ga0315330, IMG submission 203453) | Ammonia-oxidizing marine archaeal communities from Monterey Bay, California, United States - M1 40m 34915 | ecosystem: Environmental > Aquatic > Marine > Intertidal zone | place: USA...
CATTAATATTTCCTAAATTGACAGTGCCTCTAATTCCGTCTGTTCCAAAATATTTTTTTTTCATTTATTCAATAATTTTTCAAATACTAATAGTCCTTGTTTTACTTCCTCAACATTATGCACTCTGAAAATTTTTATTCCTTGAGAGTAAGAAAATACAATTGAAGACAATGTTCCTCCAATTCTTTCTTTTGTATCATAATTACCAGAAATTTGATTTATAAATCTCTTTCTGGATGTACCAATTAATATAGGAAAACCAAGCGAATGGAATATAGAAATCTTATTTAAAATTATCAAATTATGTTTCAAGTTTTTTCCAAAACCTATACCTGGATCTAGAATTAATTTTTTTTTGTATTTATCTTTTTTAAATTGATTTATTTTTTGTTCAAAAAAATCATAAATATCTAATAAAACATGATTATATTTTGGATTAATCTGCATTGTTTGTGGGGTACCTTGCATATGATGTATGATCTTCCACAAGTTTTTATTTTTAACTTCATCTAAACTATTTGGATCAAATTCAAAACATGACACATCGTTTATTATATCTGCTTTATGCTTGATTGAATGTTTTATTACCAAAGATTTTCTTGAATCAATAGATAACAAAATATTTGAAAATCTTTTTTTGAACTTTTCAATTATTTTCTTCACCCTAATAAGCTCTTCTGATTGATTAATAATTTTTGACCCCGGCCTAGTTGACTCACCTCCAATATCAATGATATCTGCACCAGCTTTTCTCATGCTAGATATTCTATTAAGAGCTTTTTTAAATGAATTAAATTTCCCTCCATCTGAAAAACTATCGGGAGTAATATTCAAAACACCCATGAGAACATGAGGTTTTTTTCTAAGAAATTCTCTTTTTGCAATAATTTTTTTTATATCTTTGTAAATTATTTTTTTTAAAGTTGGAGATATTTTTTTAATATCTTTTATATTTATAATTTTAGATTTTACTTTATGATTATTTCTGGTAAAAATTTCAATTTGATTAAAAGATATAGAACTATTACCGCATAATGGTAAGTTTATCTTACTTTTAACAAGTTTTCTTGAGTTGGTGCCATAGGAAAAATTACACGCGCGAGTGTAATATTTTCTCATATTTATTAAATAGCTGGTTTAGGTTTTAATCCTAGAGATCCGAGGGCTGAGGATGTTTTGCCATCATCTTCGTCTTCTTCTTTGAAGGATCTAGTTGGTTTAATGTTTTTAAGTATTAAGTCTCTTATTTCGTCTCCAGATAACGTTTCATAGATTAAAAGAGCTTTTGCTAATTTATGTAAATCATCTATTTTTTCTGTTAAAACTTTCCTAGCTCTCTCGTATCCCTTATCAACTATTTTTTTTACTTCAGCGTCAATTTTTTTAGCAGTTTCCTCAGACATATTTTGTTGTTTTGTAACAGATCTTCCTAAAAAAACCTCTTCTTCATTTTCGCCATAAGCAATTGTACCTAATTCGGTACTCATTCCATATTTTGTTACCATATTTTTAGCCATTTTGGTTACCATATCTATATCTGATGAAGCTCCTGAAGTTACTTTGTCGTGTCCGAAAATTATCTCCTCTGCAATTCTTCCGCCCATAGCTACGGCTATATCGGAATGCATTTTTTCTCTTGTAATAGATAGTTGGTCTCTTTCAGGAAGTCTCATTACCATTCCTAAAGCTCTGCCTCTTGGGATTATTGTTGCCTTGTGAATAGGATCTGATGCCTTTTCATTTAATGCTACAATAGCATGACCTCCCTCGTGATATGCGGTAAGTTTTTTTTCGTCTTCTGACATTACCATAGATCTTCTCTCGGCACCCATCATCACTTTATCCTTTGCTTCTTCAACATCAGACATTGTAACAACTCTTTTGTTTTTTCTTGCTGCAAGTAAAGCTGACTCGTTAATTAAGTTTGCTAAGTCAGCTCCTGAAAATCCAGGCGTGCCTCTTGCGATAGTTCTAAGTTTAACGTCAGGCCCTATGCTAATTTTTTTGACGTGTACTTTGAGGATAGCTTCTCTTCCAATAATGTCTGGATTACCTACAACCACTTGTCTGTCAAACCTTCCAGGTCTTAATAATGCTGGATCTAGCACATCCGGTCTATTAGTTGCCGCGATTAAAATAATTCCTTCATTAGTATCAAATCCATCCATTTCAACAAGAAGTTGGTTAAGTGTTTGCTCTCTCTCATCGTTTCCTCCACCAAGTCCTGCACCTCTACTTCTTCCGACAGCATCTATCTCATCAATAAAAATAATACATGGTGAATGTTTTTTACCTTGCTCAAACATGTCTCTTACTCTTGATGCACCTACACCAACGAACATCTCGACAAAGTCTGAACCTGAAATTGAAAAAAAAGGAACATTCGCTTCGCCCGCTATAGCTTTAGCTAATAAAGTTTTTCCTGTTCCTGGTGGACCGATTAATAAAGCACCTTTAGGTATTTTTCCACCTAGTCGACTAAATTTTTTTGGGTCTTTTAAAAATTCAACTATTTCTTCTACTTCCTCTTTAGCTTCTTCGACACCTGCAACATCATTAAATGTAACTTTACCTTGTGCTTCGTTCAGTAATTTTGCTTTTGATCTTCCGAAACCCATGGCTCCACCTTTTCCACCTTGCATCTGTCGCATGAAAAATATCCACACTCCAATTAATAAAAGCATAGGAAACCATGATAGTAAAATTCCTAAAAGAGATGGCATCTTGTCCTCCTGCGGTGCGGCTAAAATGCTAACACCTTTAGTGGAGAGCTTATCGACTAATTCTGGGTAATTTGGTGAATAAGTTTTAAATGTTTTACCATCAGCTAAAACTCCAGAAATATTATTTCCTTGAATTTGAACTTCTACAACTCTTCCAGCATCAACCTCGTTTAAAAAATTAGAAAAAGGTAAAGTGTTTTTCTCAGATTTTATTTTATTGGGATCTTGAAACATGTTGAATAGTCCGACAGACATCAGGACTATTATGATCCACATTATTAAATTTTTAAAATTCATAGTTATTAGATAATCATTAATTAATTTTTAACAAGTATATTGTAATATTTAATAAGTTGTAAATAAGACAAAAAGCTACAAATTTACTAAAAAGATTAAATTTTTTCAATTTTTAGACACAAATTCTTCTCTTTTTTAAAAAAAATACACCCTCCTAGAGTTGCCCTTTTAAAATCTTTTCCGCTTATATTTTTGATTAAATTTTCTACCTTAATTGATCTTAAATCATAGTAATTATTTTTTAACTTTTTAATAGACTCATTAATCAAAGCCATTTTTGTAACCTTATTCAATTCTTCGTATTTTTTAAAATCAATTAATATTTCTTTATTTCTTTTTTTTATTAGTTCCCTGAAAATTTCATCTAAATGTCTTTCTAGCGTAATTTTACTTAATGATAAATTTTGAATAGACTTAAAAATTTGATCATACTTAATTCCACTTTTCTCTAAAGGTCTCCGTAGATTTCTTACTTTTGTTCTGAGGTATTTATCATTTTTATTAGATGGATCTATAAAATACTTTCCAAAAATATTTTTAGAGATTTTTTTTAAAAATTTTTTTTTAGTATCAAGTAATGGTCTATATAAGCTTACTCGAGTATCAATTTTACTAAGTGGTTTCATTGAAGACAGGCCTTTCAAGCCGCTTCCTCTTGAAAGTCTCATGAAAAAAGTTTCAACTTGATCCTCTAAATTATGAGCTGTAAGAACAATTTTAATCTTATTTTTTTTGCAGTAATTTGAGATGATTTTATATCTAATATTTCTTGCTTCTGCTTGAATATTTCTTGTAATTTTTTTCTTATTTTGAAAAATTTTTAAAGTAATATTTTTTTTTTTTAAAAGAGCCTTAACTTGATTGGCTTCAAGATTTGAGTTCTTTCTAAGGTTATGATTAATCAGTATATAAGAAAATTTAGTTTTTTTTTTATAGAACGTATATGCCTTAGACAGTGCAACTAAAGCCAGACTATCTGGCCCACCTGAAACTGCAACTACATAATTTTTTTTACTAAGTAAGTCTAATTTTTTTTTAAAATTTAGATATATTTTAGATAAATCCTTATAGTCTTGAAAACCATTTTTAAGATTTACATTTGAATTTTTTCTGCTCATACTGAGCTTTTTGTAACACAGACTTGTTCGCTTTTGGATATTCTTTTTTGATTCCTGAAATCATTTTGCACCCTTGATCTTTCTCTCCAAGTTGAACCATCGTTATTCCGAGTTTCAAAAGATTATCTGCTGCCTTTTTGCTTTTTGGATAATTTTGATATCCATCCAGGTAAGCTGTTGCTGCATCAGAATATAATTGTCTAATTCTAAAAGTTTCACCGTACCAATATTGAGCGCTGCCAGCTAAATCATGATCTTTATTTTTATCGATAAATTCTTTTAAAGCAAATTCTGCAGTTTCATAATCTCCTATTTTCATAAAACTTACAGCAAACTCATATTGTTCTTCAGGCGGTTTATTAGGTAGCAATGATTCTCGTTTCTCAGGCTCTTCAGAAATAACAGTCTTAGCGCTTTCAACTGAGTTAATTGATTGCTTCTTAGGTAAATTAGAAGTTTGATATCCTGGAGCAGCACCAAAATCTTGTGGCTTAGCTGACCCTGGTAGAACTGCTTCTTTTTTTTTAGAAGTAGACTTAACTGTTCCATCTTCTAAATCAGAAAATCTTAATTGTGTATCTGATTGAATTTTTGTTACACGAGTTGATAATTTGTCTAGTCTAAAATTAACCTCTTCAAATTTGTTTGTAAGCTCTCTAAACTGATCTTCTATCTCATTTAATTTTAAAAGATGTTTAGTCATTATGTCTTCGTTAAGCCCATCCGAATTAATTGAGTTTGTAGATTTTGCAGTGACTATATCTGATTTTTGATAAACTGCTTTTTCTAAAGTTTTAAGATCTTTTGTTATAACTTGTATTTGATCTGAAATTGCCTTTAAATAAATTTCATCTTCTTCTGCTGAGACAGTATTTATTAAAAATACAAATATGATAGCTGAACAAAAATTTTTTAATTTAATATCTACAATCATGACTCATTTTTAATTTGATAAAATGGCAAAAAAAAGACCCCTTAGCAAATAAATGCCAAGAGGTCTTTTAAGTTATTTAAAATTTAATTAGTTTACTTTGACTGTTACAGATCTTCTATTTTGAGACCAAGATAAAGGTGTCGAAGCTGGATTTACAGGTTTTTCTTTTCCGTAACTAATTACTGAAAGTCTTTTGCCTGAAATTCCGTAAGTCATTAAATAATCTTTAGCAGCATTAGCTCTTCTCTCACCTAATGCTAAGTTATATTCTCTTGTTCCTCTTTCGTCAGCGTGACCTTCGATAGTAACATTAAGATTTTTATTTTTTCTTAAGTAAGTTGCTTGTTTTCTCAAAGTAGCTCTTGAAGCAGTTGTTAGAGACGATTTATTTGTTGCAAAAAATACTCTATCTGGAACTCCGGCAGCAAGATATTCAACTGTCTCTTTTCCAGTGTATACATCTCCATCGATATTCCCTGATTTTTTTGCAGTAGAACATGCACTTAAAATTAAAGTAGCAAAGATTACTAGTAATATGTTTTTTAAATTCTTATTAAATATCATTTTTTCCCCTGGGTTTGTTAATGGTTTTATTTCAAATTATTCAATGTTATTCAAGTGTATTTTACATAAAATTTAACGTTATTTTGATAAAAGAGAGGACCAAGATGGGTCTGAGGCGTCTGTTTCCGTTTTAAGCCTTCTTTCATTATATCCTGTTATATCGATAGACCATAGTTTTGCAGAAAATCCTTCTCCTTTTAAACCAGCTTTAGTTTCTCTATAAAAAACTAAGACCCGGCCATTAGGTGACCATGAAGGAGCCTCTTGATAGTAGTTTTCTGTAAGCAGTCTCTCACCAGCTCCATCGGTCCTCATTACTCCTATGTAAAATCTACCTTTACGCATTTTAGTAAATGCAATTAAATCTCCTCTTGGAGACCAGACGGGCGTTCCATAAATTCCATTTCCAAATGTAATTCTTTTAACTCCGCTACCATCGCTTCGCATAACATAAATTTGTTGTAAGCCGCTTCTATCTGAATTAAATGCAATAAATTTGCCATCAGGTGAAAATGATGGGGATGTATCGATTGATGAATGATCCGTTATTCTTTCAACAACTCTGGAGTCTAGATCCATCGTATAAATATCTGAGTTACCGTCTTTAGCAAAGCTCATAACAATTTTTTTTCCATCTGGCGAAAATCTAGGTGCGAATGTCATACCAGGAAAGTTGCCTACTACTTCTTGAGTGCCAGTTTCAATATCCAACATATAAACTCTAGGCATGTTTCTAAAATATGACATGTAAGTTACCATTTGATTTGTAGGATTAAATCTTGGTGTTAAGACCAACTCGTTACCCAAAGTTAAATATTTTGTATTGGCTCCATCTTGATCCATAATAGCTAATTTTTTTACTCTTTGGTTTTTTGGGCCACTTTCTGCGACATAAATTATTCTAGTATCGAAGTACCCCTCTTCACCAGTTAATCTCTCATAAATTTTATCTGAAATTATATGAGCAACTCTTCTCCAATTAGATGGAGTAGTTGTAAAAGCCAAAGCATTCATTTCTTTTGCAGCTGCTAAATCCCAAAGCCTAAATTCTACTTTCAGTTTACCATCTTTTACTAAAATTTTGCCTGTTACTAACGCTTGGGCTTTAATAAGCCTCCAATCTTCAAATCTTGGTTTTAGATGTGCAATATCTGGTTTTTGAACAAAAGCTTCTTTCTTTAAGGGATTAAACAATCCAGTTCCTCTAAAATTATCCTCTATAATTTTTGAAATATCTTCTCCCAATTGTTTAATTTTTATACCATTATAATTTTCAGATTTAATATCTACGTGAAGTGGGGAAATTGCTATAGGTAAGGGATCTAGATTTCCTCTAGTAATATCTATTTCTATCAAAGCGAAAGCTTGAATAGTAAAAAAAATATTTAATGTAAGTATGATTAGAAATTTTTTCATTTAGCCTTTTAACATTTCTGTGGGGTTGAAGTTTAATTGTAATTCTTTCCATTTATCATAACCTGTTGGAGGCACTTTAAGTGGCTGACATAATCTTACTGCTCGTAATGCGCTCTCTGCTAAAACTTTATAAAATTTTTGACCGGGTCTATTCATTCGTTGGTGATCTAAAATTTCTGACTTCATTATAGTTCCATCTTTTTTTAATTTAAGCTTTATTCTTACAAGCAAATCCACATCATATGGTAGTCCAAGCGGTACGCTCCAACAACCAAAAATTTGTGCTCTTAAAGCATCTTCTTGTGAAAGTGTAAGTCCAGTTGCAAACGAGTTTTTTCTGGTGCTTTGTGTAACTTTATCAGTTTCTTTTTGTTTTACTGCCTCTATTTCTTTAGCTTTATCAATTAAAGCAGCTATTTGATTAGTATCTACAATTTCCTTTTTTTCAAATTCAGAAGCTTGACGAATTTCGGGTTTAATTTCTTCAGGGTTTTGCTTTTTTTTAATTATCTTTTTTTCTTCTTTTTTTTCATTTGGAAGAGGGATTCTGTCAGGTTTTTCTTTTGCTTTAGCTGCGGGTGGAGCTTGTTCTGATACTAATCTTTCCTCCTCTTTTTTTTTTGTTTCTTCAATAATCTTTCTTGCCTTTGGGGCGTAAGGAATGCTTGTTTTATCTGAAATTTGTATCAATTCTACAGAAACTATTGGGGGAAGATCAATCGGTTCTCTAAGCATGAAAGGTAAACTTAAAATCGTGAGTAAGACTAGTGCAGAATGAAAAGTAATTGAGTAAATTAAACTTCTTATCATAATTCATCCTAATTTTTGTAAGGCTCAGAAATTAAAGCTACTTTAGAAAAACCAGCGCCAGATAGTGTTCCCATTACTTCTAAAACTCTTCCATAATTTATATTTTTGTCACCTCTTACATAAATTCTTGTATCAGTTCTATTTTTTGCGATTGCCAATAATTTAGGTATCATCTTTTGATAGGTTACTTGATGTTCTTGAATATAAATTTCACCTTTAGAATTGATGCTTAATGTTAAAGGTTCTTGATCATCTGGTAGAGAGTCAGCGGCAGACTCTGGTAGGTCAACTTGCACTCCAACGGTTAGTAAAGGCGCTGTAACCATAAAAATAATAAGAAGAACTAACATCACATCTACAAAAGGAGTGACATTTATTTCGCTCATTGGTTCCTTTTTTGAGCGATTTAAATTGAAAGCCATCTTTAAATTATAGATAAAAATCTTTTTGAAAAGTTTTCTATTCTTGAAAAATATTTTTGAGTATCACTGTTAAATTTATTATAAGCCACAACAGCTGGTATGGCTGCTAATAATCCTAACGCAGTTGCAAAAAGAGCTTCTGCTATACCTGGGGCAACAATTGCTAAACTCGTATTTCTAGATATTGCAATTGATTGAAATGAATTCATTATTCCCCAAACAGTGCCGAATAAACCTATGAAAGGAGCTGTTGAGCCAACTGTAGCGAGAAAAGTAAAATTCTTTTCTACTTTTCTCATTTCATTATCAGTTGCAATTTCTAATATTCTGCCAACTCGTGCAGTCTGTATTGCTGATGATTGCCTTTTAGTTCTTATTAGCTCTGCCATAGCTGTTTTAAAAATAAGTACTGCTGGATCTTTTGAATTTACAGGAAGAGAATTATTAAAGCTTTCTGCAGATTTCGCTTTCCAAAATTTTTTTTCAAAATCTTCGATTGACTTGTTTATACTTTTAAACAGTTTGAATTTATCAAATATAAGTGCCCAAGAAAAAATTGAACATGCTATTAATAATATGATTACAAATTTTACAACAAAATCAGCGCGTAAGAAGAGCTTCCATAATGAAAAATCTGAAGCGCCTCCTAAACCAACAACTTGTGCTGCTATATCTTGTTCCATTAGAGTTGATTACTTTTAGAATGTGTCATGAATTTGGCGTTATTAGTTAATTTGGGTTCAATTTTCTTCGGTTAATCTTGTTTCACTGAAAAATCTTGCAATCAATATAGCGTCAGATTTGTTTACATCTTTTTTTTTTGCCAACTGGTTAGATAATTTTGGGTACATTTCTATAGCTTTTGTTCTACTAGAGTCCTTGGAGGAATTGATAAGTTCAAAATGTTTTTTCCACTTTGACGGTCGTACAAAAAAAATTGGCAAATCAAGAGCAGCGCATATACCTTTTATCGCTCCAAATGTTTGACCAAAATTGAACATGCTAGTGACTCCTTGGCCGGGCATAGCATTCACTTGTTCAACTACTACTGCTACTTCTTCGTTATAAGCTATGTTTTCTCTCAATAGGCTTACGAGAAGTGCACTATTTAATTGTCTCTTATTTTTTTTTCCCTCTGACATGACAGGTATATCAAATATGTTTAAAACTTTATTGTTCTCTAATATGGCTATTGCACCACTCAAGCCGGGATCTATTCCTATAATTTTCATTATTGTAAATCTTTTAAGTTAACGTTAGTAAATATGTTTTGAACATCATCTAATTCCTCTAAAGCAGTTAAAACTTCGATTATTTTGTCAGTATCGTCTTTAGTAAGATTAACATAATTAAGTGGTCTCCATTCTATCGACGAATAATTGAATGTTTCAATTTTTTTTTCAAGTTCAATTTTAATTTTATAATAATCCTCTTTCTCTGTAATTATTTCAAAAACATTATCTAAATTAATACAATCTTTTGCACCAGCATCTATTGCAATTTCAAATACTTCTTCCTCTTTGATCTTATCTTTTTCAACATGAATAATTCCACAATTAGAGAACATATGAGCAGTAGATCCTGTCTCTCCTAATCTTCCGCCATTTTTTTGTAATATTGTTCTAATGCTAGATGCCGATCTATTTTTATTATCAGTAAGAGTCTCTATTATTAGTGCAATGTTAGATGGTCCAAATCCCTCATATCTTAAGCTTTCATAATGTTTATCACCGTTCATTTCTGATTTACTGATCGCTCTAGAAATATTATCTTTTGGCATATTGGCTTGCTTCGCTGCCTGGATTGCTGTTCTTAAACGTGGATTCATGTCAGGGTCTTTATCACCTAACTTAGCTGCAACAGTAATTTCCCTGGAAATCTTTGAAAATATTTTAGATCTTTCTTTGTCTGCTCTTCCTTTCTTATGTTTTATACCAGCCCAATGTGAATGCCCTGCCATAATTATTTTACTAAACTACCACCATCAATAATTCTAGTAACTTTTTTTGCTAAACCTGTAATCTCATTGGTTTCAACAATAATACCTGACAATGTTCCTTCTCCATCTGCAGGAAAGTGATTTATTGCATTTTTATTTTTTAGAAATTTTTTAATCGAGTTCTCTTTATTCATTCCAATTACAGAATTATAATCACCACACATTCCAATATCAGTCTGGTATGCAGTTCCTTTTTCTAAAATTCGAGTATCAGCGGTAGGAACGTGAGTATGGGTTCCCACAACACAAGTTGCTTGGCCGTCAAAAAAATGCCCTATTGCCATTTTTTCACTAGTAATTTCTCCATGGAAGTCTACAATTAAAAAATCTACATTTTTTTTTAAGATCATCTTTTTTTTTATTTTTTCCGCTTCTTTAAATACGTCTTCAGTTTTTCTCATAAAAACATTTCCCATGAGATTTATAACTCCAATCTTAAATTTATTTTCTTTTGAAAGGTAAATTTCATATCCTTTTCCTGGTGAACCTTTAGCAAGATTTGCTGGTCTCAAAAGTCTATTTTCTTTTTCAATAAAGCTGGTAGTTTCTTCTTTATCCCAAATATGGTTTCCAGATGTAATTACGTTTACACCACTTTCAAAAAACTCCTTTGATATTTCTTGAGTGATACCTCTTCCATCGTCCGCAGCATTTTCACCATTTACAATTACAAAATTTATATTATTTTTTTTTATTAATTCAGGTAGTTTGAGACTCAAAACTTTTCTACCGGCGGCTCCCATTACATCACCTAAAATTACTATTTTCATTAATAAATTCCTTTTTCAGTCAAAATATAATTAAGTTTTACATCATTTTTATTAGTTGGCAGCTTATGGTATTTTTGAAATGAAAAAGCAACTCCTACGGTTAAAATATTTCTAAATTTTTTTTTATATTTTTGTAAATATCGGTCATAATAACCCTTACCGTAACCTAGTCTATATTTATCAGCGTCAAATGCTAAAATTGGGACCAACATAATATCTGGGATCTGAGATGTAGATTTAATTGGCTCCATAATACCAAATTTATTAATAAGTAAAACTTCATTTTTTTTCCATAAAAAAAAGTCCATTTGATGATTTCTTTTTATAATTGGGAGTAAAGTTTTTTTATCTTTCAAATAATTATTTCCAAAAATTTTGAGTACATTAATTTCAAAATTTGAAGGATAATATAAAGCTATTTTAATTTTTTTACTTTTAAAATTCGATTTTATCAAATCTTTTAGAGGTAAAAAAAATTCTTTATTTATCTCAAAATATTTTTTTTTCCTTAAATAGTAATATTTCTTTCTCAGTATATTTTTTTGTAACATCTACTGTATTTTAGACAGCGACTCTGTATTGGAGATTATTTTTTCTAATGACTGAGTTGTTTTATCAAGCATCGACTCGTATAAATTGTTATTTTCTTCAATAGTTTGCTTAAAGCTATCTAACTCGTTATTAAGTTTTTTAATCTCAATATCTTTACTGTTTTTATATTTAATAGCTAAAGACTTTATTTCTTTAAATTTATTAGAAATTTCATCTAATTTTTTTTTTTGATCTGTCACTTTCTGTTTTAAATCAAAATAATCATCTATTAATTGAATAGTTGTAATTAACAAAAGCTTATTTTCTCCGATATTGCCTAGTTTACTTTTTAATTCAGAGTATTTTTTATCTAAAAATTTTGTTAGTTTTTTTAAAGAATCTTCTTGTCCATCATCGCATGAAAGAAGATAATCTTTATTGTTAAATTTAATATTTACATTTGCCATTTATCAATTTCACTAACTAAGTTTTCAGTTTCTTTGCTTAACTCTTCTATGTCTTGATTAAATTTGTCTTCAAATTCGGACCTTTTGTTTACCTCAATTTGTAATTTTTGAATTTTTTCTCTTAAATACTTATGTTCCCTCATTAATTCTTGATTTTTTTTTTCAATTTCTTTTTTTTTATTAGCTAATTCATTTTTTTCCGTCCTGATTTTTTCTAACTCATAATTTGGCTGTGAATAACTCAAAGATAGAGAATTTAATTTATCAATAAGTTGGTTTAAATTTTGTGCTTTCTTTTCAAAATTGCTCATAAAGTATTATAGCATATTATTGATATAGTTAGTTTAAGTCTATATAGGTAATTTAAAGTGAGTGTAAAATTTAATCAATTATCAAACGCAATAAGATTTTTATCAATTGACGCCGTGCAAAAGGCGAACTCGGGTCATCCCGGTATGCCAATGGGCATGGCTGATGTTGCCACTGTGTTGTTTAAATACCACCTGAGGTTTAATCCTAAAAATCCAAGCTGGATAAATCGAGACAGATTTATTTTGTCTGCTGGGCATGGATCAATGTTGCTTTACTCTCTTCTCTATTTAAATGGATATAAAAGCATCTCAATTGAGGACATAAAAAACTTTAGGCAGCTAAATTCTATTTGCGCAGGACATCCAGAGTATAAAAAAAATTCAGGTATTGAAACTACCACAGGTCCACTAGGGCAAGGTTTAGGTAACGCCGTAGGAATGGCTATAGCAGAGGAAATATTTAGAAAGAAATTTGGTTCTAAAGTTATAAATAATAAGACTTACGTCATCGCCAGTGATGGAGATTTAATGGAAGGAATTAGTCATGAATCTATGAGTTTAGCTGGGCATCTTAAGTTAAAAAACTTAATAGTTTTTTTCGATAATAATAAAATTTCAATAGATGGGTCTACCTCTTTAAGTGTCTCGGATAATTATAAAAAGAGATTTGAGTCTTATGGTTGGAGTTTTTTAGAAGTGAATGGACACAATGAAAAACAAATATCCAGCGCTATAACAAAAGCATCAAAATCAAATAAACCAACATTGATATCATGTAAAACCATAATTGGATTTGGGTCACCAAACAAATCTGGTAAAGCCTCATCTCATGGATCTCCCTTGGGGGAAGATGAAATATCTTTGGTAAGAAAAAGACTAAAATGGAGCAATCAACCATTTGAAATACCTAAAGAAATTTTAGATGAATGGAAAAAAATTGGAGATAAAGGTGAACAATTAGAGAGCAAGTGGATCGAGTTAATTAATAAAAAAAACCCAAAAATAAAAAATGAGCTTGATAAAACTGCTGATAAATTTGACATTTCAGGTTTAGAAAATTTAATTCTACAAGAGAAAATAAAATTTTTTGATTCAAAACCAAGTTTAGCAACACGACAATGTTCGATGACAGCTATCGAAAAAATTTCAGCTTTATTTCCACAATTAATAGGTGGTTCAGCTGATCTGAGTGGTTCCAATAATACAAAAACTAATAATTCTAAAATTATTAATTCTAAAAATTTTAATGGAAATTATATTCATTATGGCGTCAGGGAACATGGTATGGCGGCAGTCATGAATGGGTTAGCGCTTTATGGAGGAATAATACCATATGGTGGAACGTTTTTAATATTTTCTGATTATTGCAAACCCTCTATAAGGCTTTCTGCTTTAATGGGTTTAAAAGTAATTTATGTTTTTTCTCACGACTCCATCGGTCTTGGTGAAGACGGCCCTACTCATCAACCTATTGAACAACTTACTGGACTAAGAGCAATTCCAAATTTAAATGTTTTTAGACCCGCAGATATTAATGAAACTTTAGAGTGTTGGGAAATAGCTTTGAAAAGTGAGAGAACACCTAGTGCAATTGCATTATCAAGACAAAAAGTTCCTTATATAAATCCAAAAAATTCTAAAGAGAATAAATGCGAAAAAGGAGCTTATACAATAAATTTAACTTCACATGAAAGCAATGTAACACTAATCGCCTCCGGAACCGAAGTGGAACTTGCTTTAAAAGTTCAAGAAAAACTAAAAGAAAATAATATTGATTCAAAAGTCGTTTCAATGCCATGCATGGAATTATTTGACAAACAGCCTGAAAATTATCGTAAAGATATTCTAGAAGAAAATTCATTAATTGTTACATTGGAAGCTGGAAGTATAATTTCTTGGCAAAAATATATTAAGAATAAAGGACTTAACTTAGGCATAGATAATTTTGGTGAAAGCGCACCCTATAAAGAAATTTATAGCCACTTTAATTTATCAGAAGAAATTATAACGGATTTCATCCAAAAAAAATTGAGAGAATAGCAATAGTAAATGGATGAAATAAATTTTTTTCCTGAAAATTTAGAAATTCAGAATAAAAAAATAATTCTTAGGCTAGATTTTAACGTCCCAATAAAAAATAAAGTTATTAAAGACGTCACTAGAATAAATTTGTGCTTGCCGTTCATCAAAAAGTTAATTGAAAAAAAAGCAAAAATTATAATTATAAGTCACTTAGGTCGACCAAAAGGGGTTAAGATCTCTGATTTGTCCCTAATACCAATTTATAAATATCTTAAAGATGCACTTGAAACCAACGTATATTTTTTCAGAGGGGACTTTAATTATGAAACTAAGGAAAAATTTTCTCATTTGAAAGAGGGTGAAATAATATTAATTGAAAATATTAGATACTTTAAAGAAGAGACCGATGATGATGAAATTTTTTCAAAAAAATTAGGTTCGCTAGGCGATATTTATATTAATGACGCTTTTTCGTGTTCTCATAGAAAGCAGGCTTCTGTACATAATATAACAAAATTTGTAAAAAAGAAATTTGCTGGTCCTTTGTTTAAAAAAGAAATTAGTGCAATAAATTTAGTTATAAAAAATCAAAAAGAACCGGTTACATGTATAATAGGAGGATCTAAGATTTCAACAAAAATAAATGTAATTACCAATCTTTTAAAAAAAGTTAATAATCTTATAATCGTAGGGGCCATGGCTAACAATTTTTTTGTTTACAAAAATTTTAAGGTAGGAAAATCAATAGTTGAGAAAGGTACAAAAGAGACAATACAAAAAATTTATGCAAAAGCTAAAGAAAATAATTGCGAAATATTAATACCTGAAGATTGTGTGGCTGGAATAAACTTTGATGGCAAGGGAGAAAATAAAAATCTTGATGAAATACAAGACGATGAGATTATTTTAGATATTGGAGAAAATACGATAAAAAATATTTGTAAAAAAATTGATCAATCAAATACAGTTTTGTGGAACGGACCAGCTGGATATTTTGAAAATGATAACTTTTTAAAAGGCACTTTATCTATTGCGGAAAATATATCTAAAAATACCAATGAGAAATCTTTAATTTCTGTTCTTGGAGGAGGAGATACGCTGGCAGCAATCAACAAAAGTAAAAACAAACTTTCTTTCTCCCACTTATCAACAGCAGGGGGAGCTTTTTTAGAATACTTAGAAGGAAAAGACTTGCCTGGTATTAGTGTTTTAAAATAAATAATCGATATGACATTAAATGATATTGCAAAAAAAATGTGTGCTAAAGGTAAAGGAATTCTAGCAGCAGATGAAAGCACCAATACTATTGCTAAAAGATTTCAAAGTATAAATGTAGAGAATTTAGAAAAGAATAGATTAAATTTCAGACAAACTCTTTTTAATTCAAGTGCAATGAAAGAATATATTGGAGGTGTAATTTTATTTGATGAAACCATAAGACAAAAAACTTCTTTAGGACCATCTATTCCAGAGTTAATTTCTAAAAACGGCGCTATACCAGGAATTAAAGTAGATAAAGGTGCTAAGCCGTTAGCTGGATCTAATGATGAAACAGTTACAGAGGGTTTGGATGGATTGCGTGAAAGATTAAAAGAATATTATACTTTGGGTGCAAGATTCACAAAATGGAGGGCAGTTTATAAAATTTCAGATAAATTTCCTACATCTCAATCCATTAAGTCAAATGCTCATGCATTAGCAAGATATGCAGCTTTGGTTCAAGAAGCAAAGATGGTGCCTATAGTTGAGCCAGAAGTGCTTATGGAAGGCCACCATAATATCGATAAATGTTATCAGGTTACAACTAATGTTTTAAATGAATGTTATAATGAACTTGAAATCCATAATGTTGATTTAAAAGGGACTGTATTAAAACCAAATATGATAATACCCGGCTACGAATGCAAGGAAAAATCTAGCCCTGAAGAAATTGCAAAAAAAACATTAGACTGTTTAAAGAAAAATGTTCCAAGTAATGTTCCTGGCATAGCTTTTTTGTCCGGAGGACAGTCTGAAATTGAGTCAAGTAAAAATCTGAATGAAATAAATAAAATTAATGATAGTAATTTTTTAATTACCTTTTCATACGGAAGAGGTTTACAAGCTAGTGCATTAAAAGAGTTTGGAAAAAATCAAGAAGATGTGGCTAATATTCAAAAAGCCTTCAATCATAGAGCTAAAATGAATGGTTTATCTTCAAAAGGAGAATGGTCTGAAGATTTAGAAAAAGAATCTGCAGCTTAATACAATTGAAGAGATTAGTATATTTAATTTCACCAAGTAAAATAAATAAAAATTTTTATTATAATTTAGATCAAGTACTATCAGTTAAGAATGTTAAATTTTTTCAGTTGAGATTAAAAAATATTAGAATTAGTGAGCTTATAAAAATATCTAATAAGTTAAAAAAAATTACAAGAAAACATAATGTAAAATTTATCATTAATGATAATTTTAATTTTTCATCTAAAATTAATGCTGATGGTTGCCACATGGGCCAACTTGATGGATCAATTATTGATGCTAGAAAAAAACTTAAAAATAAGATTTTAGGAGTTACTTGCCATGGTTCTAAAATTCTTGCAAAAAATGCTGTAAAAAATAAAGCTGACTATATTGCGTTTGGTTCTTTCTTTAGATCTAAACTTAAACCAAATGCAAAAAAAGCAAATATTAACATTCTAAGATGGGCAAAAAAAGAGATTAGAAAGCCAATCGTTGTTATTGGTGGAATTGATAATTCAAATTATAAAAAGCTCATAAAAGCTGGAGCAAAATATATTGCAATTTCAAGTTTTATTTGGGATAACCCAAAATTAAAACCTGAATATGCAATAAGAAAATTCAAATGAAAATTACAGCCAATGAAATAAAACCTGGAATGATAATAGAACATAAAAATGATTATTGGAATGTTCTTAAAACTCAACACGTAAAACCTGGAAAAGGAGGTGCGTTTAATCAGGTTGAACTAAAAAGTGTTGTTAAGGGAACAAAATTAAATGAGAGATTTAGGTCAAGTGAGTCTGTTGAAAAGGCCGAGGTTGATGAAAAAAAGTTAAATTTTTTATATATAGACGGTGATAATTGTCATTTTATGGATAATACAACTTTTGAACAAGTTGAGATCTCTAAATCAATCGCGGGAGAACAATACAAACTTTTAAAAGAAAATTTGGAAGTAACTATTTCATTTATGGAAGAAAAGCCGATTTCGATTGAATTACCAAATAATATTGAATGTATAATTGAAACAACTGATGCTGCAATAAAAAATCAAACAGCTTCTTCTTCTTATAAGCCAGCAATACTTGATTGTGGTATTAAAATAAACGTTCCTCCTTTTATAGAAAGTGGTGAAAAAATCATTATTGATACTCGTACTTTAGAATACGTAAAGAGAGTAAATTAATGAGATTAAATTCTCCTCAAATAAATTTAATTACTAAAGCTTGTATGAAGGCCTCAAGATCTTTAATTAGAGATTTTGGAG
>Ga0315330_10001109_pt1 | contig 17873 bp, 11 predicted proteins | sample M140m34915metaG_FD_203453 | JGI IMG/M metagenome (GOLD analysis project Ga0315330, IMG submission 203453) | Ammonia-oxidizing marine archaeal communities from Monterey Bay, California, United States - M1 40m 34915 | ecosystem: Environmental > Aquatic > Marine > Intertidal zone | place: USA...
CGCTCATCGCGGCTTCGTCGTCTCGTCTTTCGAAACCTTCGCGTCGACGTCGACGAAGTCGACGTCCACGCTCGGTAAATCGTCATAGTAAACCGCGCACTCGAATGGCGTGACGTAGAGTGGAGACTCGTCGTCCTTGAAATAACGCCAACCGAGCGTGGCGGCTCGACCGAACATCAAAGTCGCCATCCCCAGCCACACCGACGTGAGCGAAGCGCCTTCCATTTGCCCAGCCGCCGTCAGCGCTAAGATGCCCCCTCCCGCGGAAATAGCCATGGCTTTGGCGAGGAAGTCGAAATCCGCGCTTCCTTGAAACACGCCGTCGCCGACGAAAACCGCGGAGTTGAGCGGCTGCAAGAGGGCTAAGATGCGTATCGGCGTCGCCGCTTGCGCGGCGATTTCGGCGTCGTTGGTGAATATATACGGCAACTGATCGGCGGACAAGAACACGACGACGCCGACGAGAACGCCCGCGCCGACGCCCCAGCTCAGCGCTCGATCGGCAGCGATGCGCGCGCCGGGAACGTCATTTTTCCCGAGACTCGCAGCCACCAACGCCTGCGCGCTCACGGCGACAGAGTCCAAGCCAAACAGCGTGACCCACCACGCCTGCAAACACACTTGATGCGCGCCCGCGGCGCCGAGCATCGCCGCCGTCGACGTGGCGCGAACGAGTACGGTTTGTAAAAGCACCGTTCGCGCGAGCTGCGACGTCGATCCGCTGACGAGCGTACCCAAGTCGTCGTTGGACTCGTCTGGCAGACGAAAGACGGATTGAAAATCTAAAATCTCCTCATCCATCATGAGCTTCCAAAACCAAATCGCGCCGATCCATTCCGCTACCGTCGTCGCCGTCGCCGCGCCGGCGACGTCGAACGCCGGGAACGGGCCGATGCCGTAAATGAGAAACGGATCCAAGCCGAGGTGGAAAATTTCCGTGACGACGGCGACGTAGAGCGGCGTCCGCGTGTCCAACAACCCGCGAAACGCGCCGACGCCCACCATGACGATCAAGCACGCGGGCAAAGACGCGGCGCGAATTCGCAAGTAATCCTCCCCGTACTCCAACATCCCCTTTATCGTCGGCACGTCGGCGTCGGGAAGCAAATCTTCGCTCGGGTTGAGCAACGCCTCGTGACTCGCCCCGCAAAACGCCAATAAATCATCCGTGAAAACCTCCATGATCCCCATCGTCGCGAACCCGAGCGCGAGCGCGAGCGCCATCGCGCTCCCGACCGTCTTCTTCGCCGCCCGCCGCCCCTCCACCGAATCCCGCCCCCCGCTCGCCGATATTTTCGCCGCCACGAGCGGTCCCGTGACGACGGCTAAAAAGTTAAACAACTTGAAGCAAAACGTAAAGCACGTCGTGCTCACCGCCAACCCCCCCAGCGCCTCCGCCGCGCCGTCTCCCGTCAGCCTTCCGATGAACGCCGTGTCCACCGCGCCCATGACCGGATCCAACAGCAGCTCCGCCACGCCCGGCAGCGCGAGCGCGAAAATCGACGCGTCCAGCAGCCCGAGCGTCTCCGCGCTCGGCGGCGCCCGCGCCCGCCACTCCGCGCACTCGTCCCAGTCCGGAATCGCTTCCCCGGTCGCTCGATCGACGCCCAGGATCGTGCGCCGCGCCCGCGTCCGCGCGTCGCGCGCCGTCGCGTCGTCGGTCGCGCGCGGTCGGGCCGTCGGCATCGCGCGTCGGCGTCGCGCCGCGCGCCCGCGCGTCGCCCGCGCGACGCCGCGACGCGTCGACGGCGTCGCCCGCATCGCCCTCGGCGTCGTCGTCGCGCGCGTCGTCGCGCGCGCGCGTCTGCGCGACGCGCGCGCGCGATCGCGCGATCGGTCGGTCGGTCGGTCGCGCGGTCGGTCGCCGTCCCGCCGCACCGATTTATTTTTTATACATACCACAAACGATATCGCGAATACGATACCCGTCGATCGGACGCATCGATGGGTCGTGACTCAAAAACAGGGGGACTCCCGCGGGCCCGCGCGCCGGGCCGACGCCGCGCGCCGACGCCGCGCGACGACGCACCGCGGCGCGCGCGCGAGCGACCGCGCCGCATGTCGGACGTCGCGGCGCGATGCGCGGACGCCCTCGAGCGCGCCGCGCGCGGCGCCGAGGGCGCGCGCGCGCGCGCGGAGGCGGTCGAACTCGCGCGGGAGGTGCGACGCGACGACGCGACGCGACGAGACGCGACGACGACGCGACGACGACGCGCGACGCGACGCGATCGGTGACTGACGATGGATCGATGACGCGCGATGGCGATGCGAAGCTGAAAACGGGCGACGCGCGACGAGCGATGGAGGCGTGTCGATCGCTGTGCGCGCGGGGACGCGGGCTCGAGGCGCGACACTTCGGCTTCGGCGTGCTGCGGGACGTGGCGCGGACGCGCTGGCGAGGGCTGACGGCGGAGGAGCGGATGGAGATGGCGAGCTTGGCGCACGGGATGCTGCTGGAGGTGAGCGCGGGAGACGCGGCGGAGGCGTACGCGGTGAAATCAAAGGCGGCGACGCTCGTGGCGGAGACGGTGCGGCAGGAGGGCGCGAGTCTGTGGACGAGGTTGGTGCCGGATTTGGTGAGCATGACGACGGGGGACGAGGCGCAGAGGGCGGAGATGGGGGTGAACGTCATACGGTACGTCGCGGAGGACGTGGCGGTGTATAACGAGGACATGATAGGTGGGAAGATGCGAGAGTTGTTGGGCGGGTTGTCGAGCACGGTGGGGACGATTTTGCCGGCGATTTACGCGCTGATGGAGAAGCATTACACCAAGGCGACCGCGGCGACGGATCGCGAGGTGGCGAAAAGGCACGCCGCGGCGGTGAATGCGGCGCTCGGGGCGGCTGCGGTGTACAGCGAGTGGGCTCCGTTGGCGCCAATCATGCGGAGCGGTTTGATCGAGGCGTGTGGGATGCTCTTGGTGCGTCTAGTTTTCTTCGCGCGCGCGTCTTTTTTTTCTTCGTCCAACACACGAACACGCACGACGCCGATGATGATAATCCAATAAGGATCAACCATCCGAACATCCCTATGTGGAATTTTTGCTAGTACTGTCCGAGGCGCGCGTGAACGACAAAGCGCCGGTGTGTTTGTTTTTTTTGACTCTCGACTGACTCGCGCCGGACGTCACGAACCGCAGGCGAGCGATGAATTTCGTTGCGCGGCGTGCGATGCTTTGAGACACGTCGTCGCTCGCCGTGCCAACGTCGCGCAAGGCGTGGACGAGCAAGATGATCAGGATATCATCAAGGGTTTGACGCTCGCGGCGAACGCGATGTCCACGGCGGCGGAACGCGTGATTTCGCACCCGAACCAAGCCGATCTCGTGAGCGATCCAGAAGAAGTCATGTTCATCAAGAGACTGGGTGAGACGATGGCATCGATGGCGGGGTACCATCTCAGCACGATCACGGACGAGAGCACGCGTAACGTGTTCCTCGAGCGATTGATGGGGCTGTCGCGATTTCCTAGTTTGGAGGTTTTGGACGTCGTTATCGGCGCGTGGCCGGTGATGCTCCGCGCCATGGGTGCCGAGCTTCCCAAGACGTTCGTGCGAGGACCACCGTCGCAAGGAGTTAATAATCCATACAACGCGCAAAAGCTCGAGCCGAACGGGATTCTTCCCATGGGCGCTCCCGAGGTTTTGCTCGAAATCTCGCGCGTGTGGCTCAACGCCGGCGCGGGCATCGCCTCTGGGTTTGACACCAATGGTATTCCGGGTAATAAAGCGGAAGATTGGGCCGATGAATTCGAAAGCGTGGTAGAGCTTCGCGAGACGTGGGTGCAGCTTCGGGCGAAATGGATGGACATCACCAAGTTGTGCACGGCGTTGTGTCCGAGCAGCGCGGCGAATCAAGCGTCGCAAAACACGCTGATGGTGATTTCGTGGACGCAACCAGGCGGACCTTTGGCGAATAGCTCGGATGAAACGAAATGCGCGGCTCTGGAGGGTGCGACGTCGTTTTTAGAAGCCATCATGGTCGCTCTTCCGACCGAGGGTCCGTCGTTTATGGGCTTCGCTAGCACGTTGGAGGCGCTCCTCGGCCAGCTCGTGGCGATTGACTTCAAGGCGCCGCTGAGCAACGCGCAGGTGTCCAAATTGCTCGAAACGTTCGGCAAGTTTGCCCGGGCGCGTCCAGAAGTGGCTCTGACGATAATGAGTCGACTTTTTACGATTTTGAATGAATTGCCCGCCGACGTACAATCTGGAGCGCCGCCGGTGCGGCAGCGCGACATCGTCGCGAGCGGGCGCACGGGCCAGGCGGCGAGACAAAAAGTGTGCGCGGCGATTCTCATAGTTTGTTCAGCGGCCCCGACGGTACGTCAATCGATGCGCTCGACTGATTTTCGACACCAAAGCGCCTCTTAGAAAACTTGACGAGCCTTTTCACTCGTTTCGATTTATGCTGGGGCGCGAAATAAATTCGCGAACGCGGCTCGAGCGCAGCCTCTTCGGCGGCTTCTCTTCGATTCGTGGTCGCCACATATTTTTGACGCGCGCGATTCGAGATTACATCGACTGACGGACAACGCGAACGTGTTTCACATCACGGCAACAGGCTTTGAACCCACATCTGGAGGCTTTTGCCTCTCAAATCGAAACCATGAAATCTTCCGGACGACTGAGCGGCGCCGAGCGAGGTTCGCTCGCCGAGGCGCTCCTCGCGGTTGCTGGGCCGTCCGGCGCGCAGCGCGTGCGCGAAGTTCTCGAGTGGCTGCTGTCATCCGTCCGAAATAGATGGGTTCCTGGGGGTGCGCTCTCGCCAGAGGTTGAGCATCTGTTGGCCATTTCTACGATGGCGGCGGGCGAAGCCGCCGGCGGAACGCAAGGCTTGTCGTCGGCGCACTGGGAGCTGTTTCACGACGTACAACTCACCGAGCGTTGTCTTCGACGGAGTTTGGGTGATGCGGAAACAGCTAAAGTACCGACAGGTTTGATGAAGCCCGTGGACCCACCGCCACCGATATCGGAATGTCCGGCAGTGGATCATATGGAATGGGCCGTCTCGCTCGTCTCGTGCTTGGCGCGAAGAATTCACTCGTACTGGACTCCGCAAGGGAGCGCGGCGATGCACAGTTGCCAATTAGGCGCGGCGCTTGGAATGAGCCCCGAAGAGAAGGCGGCGTATTTGATTCACGGTCCGGCGCGAACGCAAGTTCTCAACGAGGAAGAACCCGGGACGAGCACGACGGCGAGCGCGTCTCGCGATTGGATGCGATGCCTGCGCGATTGCTCGTACTCGGTCTTCGCGTTGTTCAGCATTCACGCTCCCGCGGCATTTTACCCGAACCAAGCCTTAGCGAGCGCGTGTGGTGGGTCTATGTTAGCTGATCTGCCGTACATGGAGCTCAGGCACGTTCGTCAAGTCGTGCACGCGGCGGTGCGACCGATCATGGGGCGGTGTCCGGCGGCGCATCGCGCGATGTGGCAGACGGCGCTCGTGAACCCGCTGTGCGCGGCGCTGCACGACCGCCTCGCCAAGGAATGGGCGAACACGCGCGTGGTGAACGCGACCAAGGCGCAAGAAAGAGGAGATGAAGACGACGAGACGGATGGCGTCGAGGTGAATGATTTGATTTCTGAACGAATTCTTCGCGACATCACGCGGGACCACTGCGCGATGCTCGCCATCGTCGCGGCTCCCGAAGGCACGTTCGGGCGCAAGACCAAAGGGAGTGGGTTGACTGGTGTCATGGGTGATATGTCAAACACGCTATTAGGGACATCGTACGCCGGAGGGAAACACATATTGGATTGGATCGCGCACGGTGACGCTAACGCGATTCGCGCCGGCATCGCCACGGGGGCCGCCGCGCTCACGTGGGAAGACGCGGAATCCACCGGCCACGCCGTGAACTTTGTGCGCGGGCTGTGTGCCGCCGCCGGGAGCGCGAACGCACCGCAAGCGTTGCGAGACAACGTCGGTTCAGATGTCTTCCAAGCCACCCTCGTGGCGCTGACGCAAAGCTCCAACGCCGCGCACCAAGCCGACATTCTCGGCTTGATTCGCGACATCATCATTTGGCTCACCCCGAAGACGCAATCCGTGGTACAAATCTTGATGAGTCTTCCCGGAATGACGCAGCAAGCCCTCGATTCATGCGTGCGAGAGCTCGGTGCCATGCGAAGCGAGAAGAAAGCCGCTAATTTCGTCAAGGACTTCTTAATCAACGCCAGCGGAGGAGGAGAAGAGCTTCGCGCCCTCGTCGAGGCGCGTTCGCAAACCAACAAGAGCGGCGTCGCGATTCAAATACCGAAGACCGCCCCGCGAAATCCAGTGAAGCAATCGACGAGTCCGGACAATCACGGTTTCTCCGCCGAGGCGGCGTCCAACGCGATCGGACTGTGAGAACGTCCCGACGTTTCGTCCCGTCCCGCTCAGTCAACCGCCGTAGCGTTGTCGTAGACCCAACCGACTTAGACATCACTCTCGCGCGCGCCTCGATCGCTCGCCCGCGCGTAAACATGCGCGCCGCGCTCGACGCGTGCTCGACGTCCTACGCCACCGGCGCGCGCGCGCCGCGCGCGCGTTCGCGCCGCCGCCAGCCGTCCTCTCGCGCCACCGCGCGCGCCTCGCGCGACGACGACGACGCGCCGAGGCGTCGGCACGCCCCGCCGCTTCCTCCGCTCGATCCTCGACCGCCGTTGATCACGCACTACGAAGCGCGGCGGTTGCTCGACGCGCGCGCGAACGGCGAGACGTCGTGCAAAGTCAGCTGGGATTTTCACTTTACGACGCCGAACGACGCGCGCGTGGACGCGCTCGGCGCGAGGGCGACGCTGGACGGCGACCGCGAGGTGTTCATGGCTTGGGATGCGATCGAAACGATCGCGGGCGATGAGCGAGGGGTGTACGAGCCGGCCGATGAGGACGATTGGCTCGGAGGTGGGGCGCGCAAGGTGGTGACGTTTAGCGACGACACCGAACGAGCGGTTTCGTTGATGCCGAGCGGCGAGCGCACGTGGCCCACGGCGTTGATCGCGGGGTTTAGCATGCATAGGTTCGGCGTCGGCGTCGATCCGAAGGAAGACACGGAGAAAAAGTTGGGAGCGGTCGCGCCCATACGCAAGAATGCGCGATTGCTCGATATTTGCACGGGGTTGGCGTACACGTCGTGCATGGCGCACGCTCGAGGCGCCGACGTCACCACGATTGAACTCGATCGCACGATGACAAAGATGTGCAGAATGAACCCACATTCAAAAGCACTGTTTGAAGGCGAAATTGAGCAGTTGTACGGCAACGGTGCGGACGTCGTCAAGACGTTTGAAGACTCATGCTTTGACGTTATCATAACCGACCCGCCGACGTTTGCTCTCGCAGGCGAACTCTACTCTGCCGAATTCTACGCCGATCTCAAGCGCATCTTGCGCCCTAAAGGCAAACTGTACCACTATATTGGCGATCCGAAGAGTGCGTCGGGTTCCGGCGTCGCCGCGGGCGTCGTCCGTCGTTTGAAGCAAGTCGGCTTTGACGCCGCCATCGACTACGACGCGCACGGCATAGTCGCCGCCCACGACCGCGTTCGTCTCAACCGCACTTCCAAGGACAAGTCGCCGCGCAAGTCATCATCTAAATCTCGCGGTCGACGCGTCGACGACGCCTCCACGCGTCGTCCGCGCCGCGGTCGCCGTCCCGAGGACTTCGAAGACGACGAGTAGGTAGCCAAAATGTCATGTCAAATTTCAGGTCTATGCGCGAGTCACGACGAACGGTCGAGTGGACTGATCGCGGATTTCATTTCGTGGCGTACAGGTCTATCATTGTCGAGAATCGCTCGCGCGGTGGGGGTGGTTCTTCAAGGGGGTCAAAGTCAAAATATTCGCGCAGCTGTCCTATCACTTCTTCGCGCACATCTAGTTCCGGCCACGCGCGCAAGAAGCGGTTCACCGTAGGCGTGAGCTCGCGTAGCGACACGTAGCCGTCTCGTTGATGTGACAGTGCGATTTGGACGATCAATTCCACCGCGCTGACGTACATTCGTTGCCAATCGACGACGTAATGCGCTGAATCGGGCGCGCCGTGATCTTGCGCGTATCGCAAACATTCAATCTCGTTCACATAGGCGGCAGCACCGCACGTCAACTCGTCCCAACGACACCCGTGCTCGTGTGCGTACTTCAAACACTCCAAATGTCCTTTTTCAGCGGCATTCTGGCACGTCTCTTCGTTCCAAGGACACCCGCGCTCGTGCAAGTACTTCAAACACTCCAAATGTCCATTCGAAGCGGCATACGCGCACATTTCCTCGTATAAAGGACACCCGCGCTCGTACGCGTACTTCAAACACTCCAAATGTCCATTCTCGGCGGCATTCGCGCACGTCACCTCGCTCCAAGGACACCCGCGCTCGTGCGCGTACTTCAAACACTCCAAGTTTCCACTATAGGCGGCAAACTCGCACGTCAAGTGACTCCAATCACACCCGCGCTCGCGCGCGTACTTCAAACATTCCAACTGTCCACTCATGGCGGCACTCGCGCACGTCTCCCAGTTCCACTCGTACCCGAGCTCGAGCGCCAACCGCAAGAGTTCCAAGTCTCCGAGAAACGCCGCGCACGCCGGCACCGCCGCGCTCGTCGCAATCACAGCCGTCCCGACACGTGCGAGCGCGTCCAGACCATTTCCCGCCAGATATACCGCATAATCATCCTCGTTCTCCACCGCCTCGAGCCTCATCGCCGCGAACGCCCGTCGCAACCGCTCCCTCGCGCGCGCCGCGCTCGCGCGCTCCATCGCCGCCGCGCCGCCGTCGATGTCGACCGTCTCGGAGTGCGCGACGCCAACCGTCGCGTCGAAAAAGGCGCAAAAAATCGCCTTTAAAAGGTCCGTGTTGCGATACGAATCGTCACGATTTTCCCGCCCGAAACGCACTTTTTTAAAAAGTGACGTTGACGCGAATCGACGACGACGCGGCGTCGCCACGCGCGCGCGCGGAATCGAACGGGACGACGCGCTCGAGATGCACCGCGCCGCCATCGCGCTGACGTTCGCCGCGCCGTCGCCGCTCGCGCGACGACGCACGATCGACGCGACGCCCGCGGATGCGCCCGCGGCGGCGCAAAGACACATCGCGCAGACGAAACGACGCGGGGACGACGCGCGAGGACGCGCGGAATCGCTCGCCGCGAGCGAACGGCGGGACGCGATGACGGATGAATTGGTGGTGTACGCGCTGGATGAGTTCGGGGGGACGCGAAGGCGCGAACGACGACGACGAGGGACGCGGGAGGGGACGACGCGCGGGACGCTCGACGGTTTGAGCGCGCGGACGAGACGCGCGAGCGAAGAAAAGGCGACGCGCGTGATGACGTGGCGCGTGGGCGCGGAAGCGCACGCGCAGACGGCGACGTTGGGGTTGTTGACGACGCCGAGAACGCGCGCGGGGACGCGACGGTCGAACGCAAACTTGCGGGCGTTGTTCGACTAGACGGCGGGCGACAGCTGGCGAGACGTCGAATCGCGGGGAACGCGTCGACGTCCGATCGCGTCGACGTCCGATCGCGCGCGCGTCGGTGCGTGCGCTAGAAAACCTAATATGTATACAGCAACTGAATGGCTAGAATGTACTAGAATTTTGTCTCAATAAGAAAAAGGTACCGTAACGCCCCTCGCGGGTCTCGCGCTCGAACGCCGCGCTTCGCGTCGCGAATCAGACGATCACCTCTCCCGTCTCCTCGCGAATCACCGCCGCGATGTGCGCTTTCGAAACCGATCGATTCGACGGCGACGACGTCCACCGCGTGCCGTCGACCGCGCGCGCGTGCTCGAGGCGCGCCGTCGCTCGTCTCGCGACGTCCCTCGCGCGCGCCCTCGCCGCCGCCGCCAAAACTTTCCCCACGTCCGCGCGCACCCGCATTCCGCGCGCCATCCCTCGACTCACCACCGCTAATCTCGCGCGCAATCGCGCCGCCGTGAGCGCTCCTCCCGTGGCGTCTCGACTCGCTTTCGATTCGCCCAGCGGCGCGCCCAGCGCCGTCCGCGTCTCGCTCGCCTTCCCCGCTCTCTCCGCCCGTCGGCTCCGTTTCTTCGTCACCACCGTCGCGAATCCGCTCCCGATCGCTCGTCGCACCGCGCCGCCATCGCTCGCGCGTCTCCGCGCGTCTTCGTTCGTCTTCGTCTCGCCCTCGTTCCCGCGTCGTCGTCCCGCGTCGTCCTCGTCCGCAGCCTCCGCGCCCGCTCGCGCCGCGCTCGCGCGCACCGCGCGCGCCAGCGTCTCCATCAGCGTCGCGTGCGTCGCCATCGCGCTCCGCGACGCGCCGAACGCGCGCGCCGCCTCGTCGTCGACGCGTTTCCGTCCGCGCGCGAACGTCTCCGCGCCCATTCGCTGCGCGTCGTCGCACGCCGCGCGCACCGCGCGCCAGTACGCCGCGAGGCACGCGCCGCGCGTCGCGTCGTCGAGTCGCGCGCGCAGGTCGACGAGCGCGTCGCGCGCGCGCGCGCGCGCGTCGGGCGGGCGCGACATGCCGAGACGCCGCGCGGCGCTGTCGCGACACATCGCGACGCCGCGCGGCGCCCGCGTCTCCCGCGCGCGCGACGACCGCGTCCGAGGGTCCGCGCGGACGCTCGCGCGCGCCTCGACCGCGCGCGCGTCGTCTCGGCGCGCGGGAGCCGCGCGCGCGATGGCGCTGACGTCGACGCGCGCGACGACGACGACGACGACGACGGCGGCGCGCGACGACGCGCGACGACGACGCGCGCGAACGACGCGAAAAAACGCGACGCGCGCGTTTCCCGCGCCGAGGGACGACGACGCGGCGACGACGACGGCGACGACGGCGCGGACGCGGAATCGAGGGCGGGCGCGGGTGAACGCGGGCGACGCGCTGCGAGGCTTGTGGAGAGAGATTAAGTATAAACCGCTGAGAGAGGATGAATCGATCGAGGCGGTGGCGCTGATGGCGGCGCTTGAACTGGCGCGACGAGGACCCGAACCGGGGGAGACGTGGACCGCGGAGCGAGAGGAGATGCGAGCGCGGGCGCGGGCGTCGATTCCGAGCGCGGTGGGGACGTATTGGCGAGCGAGGAGCGAGGCGCTGATTGAAAGTCAAGCGGTGCGGGACGCGGCGCCGTTGATGTCGAGCGCGGTGAACGTGGCGATCGCGGGGGTGGTGCTGCGGTTGTTTTTGCCGCGCGTCGCGGCGCTGCAAGCGGTGGGTGGGTTCGACGAGTTGACGGAATTTTTTGGGTTGCCGCCGAGGAGCGAGTTGAGCGGATATTTGGATCAGTTGCGAGCGTTGCCCGTGGCGGCGGTGTTCGCGGTGTACGTTGGGTTGTTCGTGGCGGAAAAGTTGACGATGACGGATGAGTTTTTGCCGATCGGCTTCGTGCTGCCCGTGGTGTCGCCGGTGGTGTTCGGCGGCGTCTTCGGAGGGACGATGGTGACGTCGCTGGCGAGCACGCTGGCGGCGAGCGTCAATTTCTTCCTCGCGCGGTACGTGTTGAAGGATAAGATATTAGGCTTTAAGTGGGGCGAAAGTGATCCCGTGGGCGAGCAAAAGTGGTTCGCCGCGCTGAGTCGAAGATTCGACTCGTCGCAATTCCCCGAGTCCACGGTGCCCGAGGGGTTCAAGTCGGCGCTCTTGCTCAGGCTGTGCCCGATTTTACCGATTCCGATAAGTGGGAACTGGTACGTGTGCGGGCTGACGCCTCTCAAATTCAAAGAGTTCTTCGCCGCGCACTTCATCGGAAGCTCGAAGACTGCGTTCATCGACGCGTATTTAGGTTCAATTTTGCTCACCGCGGTGTTCGACGAGTCATCCGTCAAGGACCAGGCGCAAGGCGCGCTCGTGTTCGAAACCGTCGCCATCATGGTTGTTTCCATCTTAGTCAGCACGTACGCCACGGAGCTCTTCACGCAGATTCTCGACGAAGAAGGCGTCGACGCGGGGGCGATGATGGGATTCGGTTCGGAATCCAAAGACGAAGACGAAGACGCCGTCGACGCCACCGTCGCCTTCATCGCCGCCGCCGCCCTGCCCGTGGAACCAGCCGGCTCCACGGCGACGAGCGATGATGAACCGAAAGCCGACGACGACGAAAACGACGACGACGCCACGTCGAACGAACCTGAACTCATCCCAATCGAGCGCATGCCCGAGGATGAAAAAGTTTTAATCGCCGAAGGCGAAGCGCTCTGGCGACGCGCCGCGCGCGTCGAAGCCGAGCGTCAAAAGCTCACCATCGAAGAGATGACCGATTACGACTCCATGGGACCAGACATGTGAGTTGTTCGCGATCATTAGACACCACGCATTGTTTTAATCGCACCCATCCCATTCCCCTTTCGTTCGCGTCCCGCACACCGCGGCGGCCGGTACCGTCCGGCGTCATGACCGACCCCACCGCGCGTCTCCGCGCCTTGGTCGAAAACGGCGTCGCCAAACGCTTCGACCTTCGCGCTTGGTCCGCGCAATCCGGCTGCGCGCGCGCGCGCGCGATCGAGCGCTTAGAGACGCTGCTCGAACAGGCGCGTCCCGACGTCATAAAGCTCATAGTCATGGAATCGCTTCAGGGGACGCCCGAGAGCGATCTAGACGTCATGGTGTACGGCGAGTGCGCGCCGCGCGCGTTTCTGGAGTTTATCAACGCGCACGCGCGGACGCTGGCGCTGGAACGCGCGGAAGAGGGAGATGAGACGCGACGCGGCGACGCGCGCGGGACGGCGTCGACGCGCGCGGCGCTGACGTATTACGATTTAGGCAGCGGCGCGGGAAAATCCGTGCTCACCGCCGCGTTGTCACCGTATTTCGCGCGATGTCGTGGAATCGAGCTCTTGCCTTGCGTGCACGCGATCGCGGAAATTTTGGTGGAGGATTTCTCGCGAGACGTGGCGCCGCGAGACGACGGCGTCTCTCCGAGCGTCTCCGTCTCGCTCGGTGACATCTTCGTCGATCTCTCCTGGATCGACGCGGATTTCGTGTTTTGTAATTGCGTGACGTGGGACGAGGCGACGATGGCGCGATTGGCGTCGCACGCGGCGAAGATGCGACGCGGTGCTTTGTTCGTCACCGCGCTGTGTCCGCTGCCGAGCGACGCGTTCGAAGTCGTCGCCGAGGACGAGATCGATTTCAGCTGGGGGCGCGTCGACGCCATCGTCCACCGCAAGACGTAGCTCTTTTTTAGTTTTATTTTAGCCCGTAGCCGATCCCGCGTTCGTCGCTTTCGACGTCGAGTTTTCGGACGTCCGCGCGCGCGCGTCGTCCCGTCGTCCCGACTTTGGCCGTTAATCTTCGCTCACTGCTTCGGCGCGCCGCACTCCGTCCCGCGCGAAAAAACTTTCGCCGTGGCGCGCGCCGAGGTAAAAGCTCGCGCGGTCGATCGTTTCGCGTCGCGCTCGCGCGAACCGAGCGGCGCGCGGTGATACGACGCGGCGTCGCAAACCAAACGTTTAGAATCTGTCCCAGCGATGATGATGGTTCAAAGCGCGTCCACGCGCGTCCGAGCGCGCCCGAACGGCGTCGATCGACACCGCGCGACGCGTCGGACGCGCGTCGTTCGCGCCGCGGACGCCGGCGCGGATCGAGGGATGACGCGGGACGCGCGCGCGACGCGGGAGGTGGTGAGTCAACTGGGCGCGCGGCGAGACGCGAGCGCGCTGGCGCCGCGAACCGCGCACGGCGCCACGGTGGCGTACGTGCGGCAGCCGATCGAGGCGAAGAATGTGGAATTCATGACGCCGAACTTCGCGGTGTACGCGCTGTGTGGAGTGGGGTGCTTGTTGGGAAGCGCGCTGAGCGCGGTGCTGCTGAGTTTGATTCCGACGCTTCGAAGCGCGCGGCGAACGATGGATGAGATTGCGTATCTCGCGGCGAGCGTGCGCGAGGAGGTGCCAGATACGCTCGCGGCGGTGCGTGTGAGTGGGTTGGAGCTCACGGACGTGATGGAGGAGGTTGGGGAACTGACGGCGGACGTCGGAGGAGGTTTGCGAAGCGCCGGACGCGGCATCACGGCGAGCGTGAACACGGCGCAGATGGTCGGGCGGTACGCGGCGGCGGCGATTCCTGAGGTTCGAAGACGAGCGACACCGATCGTGGGATCGGTAAAGACTGGAACGGTGCGCGTGTTGGAGGAGCGCGCAGACATGGAACCGTACAGTGGACCCATCATATCGAACACGGCGAAGTCGGCGAAGAAGGGTGTGACGGCGGCGCGAAACGCTTTGAAATCTGCGGATGTGGCTCGAAACGTTGGTCGATTATACAAGACGCTTCGCGCGCCGCCTGCGCGCCCAAAGGATATGCCAAAGTGATCGTCAAATTAGCTTAGTCGCATGTAAGTGTATGATTTACGATTATGATTTACAGAAGGTGTGTTTACGTTTGCGAGAGTTTCAACGCGGCGACGAAGTCGCGGGCGTCGGAGACGCCGCGATGGCTTTGATCGCGTTGCCGCCAGAGAGGTCGCGCGCCAAGGATGGAAGCATCTCTTCGATCGGTCGAATACTGGGCAGCGCGCGCACGCTACCGCTGAGCGGAGAACCACCTCGATTGGCGTCGGCGAGCGGCTGACGAACCGCGCCGAAACCTCCGGCTGGTCGGTTGAGGAGCGCCGCCGTGGATCGTTGCTTTTCGAGCGCTTTTTGCATGTGCATGTCGCGCGTTTCCGTTTGTTCTCGTTCGAGCAGACGCGTTTTCTCGTCGAGATCGGCTTGCGTGTGTTGCAAGTCTTCCCATATCTTCTTCGTTTCTTCCCGTTGGCGATGCAACGTGTCCTTGTAACTCGCGATTTTATTCGTCGCTTGAATGTTCAATAACTCGAGATTACTGATCTTCTCGCGCGCTTCATCAAGTTTATTGCTTAACACTTGCATCTTGGCGTGCTCATCACTTACCGATTTCTCTAAGCGACTGACTTCACGGGAGAATTCTTCCGTCTTTGCGCGGAATTCCGTCGAGAGTGTCTCGTATGCCACGCGCGTCGTCGCCAACTCGTCTCGCATGCGAAGCTCGCGCGCTTGAGTTTCCTTGGCGGTTTCGTTGCTTCGAGACGCGTAATCACGCGCGACTGACTCGGCGGCACGAGCGGACGCGGCTTCGCGTTCGGCTTCAGACATGTTCTTCAACATGTCCAAATACTTTTCGTTGTTCGCTTCCTCCTTTGAACGCGAGCGCTCAATCTCTGCCTTGGCGTACTCCACATCTTGCTTCCATTTTTCTTGCTGCAACGCCGTGGCCGTGAGCTCCGCCTTGAGTGCAGACATTTCTTTCTCCACTTGCACGAGCTGATCCGCCTTTTCTTCCAGTGCCTTGGATCGACCTTCCAAAGTGCCGTGCTCCTTCACGAGCGCTTCGTTTTGGCGTCGGAGATCTTGAAGTTCGGCGCGCGCCTCTCGCTCGCGTTCTTCCGCGGACTTTGCGGCAGCGGTGAACGCGGTGATTTCCATTTGGAACGACTTTGCCTCGGTTTCGCGCTGCACGAGCGCCTTTTCAGACGTAATGAGTTGCACCTTGGTGGCTTCTTCGCAACGCTGCGCGTCGTGCATCTTTTCGAGCGCCTCCTCGCGAGCGGCGGCGGCGTTTTCGAGCGCAACCTTGGACGCGGCGAGTTGCTTGTTGGAGTCTTCCAATTTCGCCTTCAAAGCAACCAGAGACATGTTGGACTTTTCCTTGGCGTCTCGCATGCTCTCACGCTCAGATTGCACCGCCTGCAGAGCGGCGGCGCTCGTCTCCTTGGCGTCGACGACAGCGCTCTCGAGTTCTTTGCGCTCTCGCGCAAAGTTTGCCCTGTCCTCATCTCTTTGTAATTTCGCCTCGCTCAACTTGCTGAACGCCTCTTCGAACTTCGATTGTAGCGTAGCCGTGGCCACGGCCGCTGCCTCACGCTGAGTACGAAGGTTGTCGACTTCGCTCTGGAGTTCGTCGCATTTAGCCGACTTGGCGTCGAGCTCGCGACGCAACAAACTCTCGCGATGGTTGAGTTCGGCAGACTTCGTCTTCGTCACGTCTTCTTTTTCGGCACGCAACGTAGCGATTTGATTCTTCGCTTCGTCGTACTTGGCTTTCAAAGTCGCCACGTGAGCGCCCGACGATTCTCGCGTGGTACGCAACGCGGCGATTTCGGCTTCGAGCGCCTCAATCTTCGTCACCTTGTTTTCTAAGGCGCTCTTAAGCTCCGTTTCGCGACGATGAACCTCGTGCGACGCGGTTTCAATATGGTTTTCTTTATCTTCTCGCGCGGTCTTCAGGGCATTCTTCACCTCTTCATATTTGACTTGAAGCTTGGCGGACGAAACGGTCTTGTCGTTGAGATTGGCGCGAAGCGCATCCACTTGCGCTTGGAGCGCCTTGACTTCGGCGGCTTGAGTCTCCAAATCCGACTTCACTCGCATCATCTCCGCAGCGTCGTTCGAAATATTTGAGTCGCTCGACGGCTTCGCCATCGTTCGCTCTTCTTGCACCGCCGCTCGAAGCTCGGCGATTTCATTCATCGCGTCGTCGTACTTGCTTCGCAACGTCGCCGAATCCTCCACCTTCTTGTTGAGTCGTCCACGAAGCGCCTCGACGTGCGCCTTGAGCGATTCAATTTCTGTGATTTTGACACTCATTTCGGCATCGGTGGCGGTGCGCGTTGAGCGCGCCTCGTTCGAAGCCTCGAGCGCGGCGATGTGCTTCATGGCCTCTTCGTACTTGTTTTGAAGCTTTTCGAGATTCGCAGAAGAGTCTTCGCGCTTGGATCGGAAACCTTCGAGCTCAGCCTCGAGTTCGCACACGCGACGAGATTCCTTCGCCGAAACTTCCGAGAACTTCGTGAGCTGCGATTCGAGCTGACCGAGCTCGATGACGAGTTTGGACTTTTCGCTGACGAGCGCGTCGCGTTGATCCCGCAACTCGCTCGCCGAGCGTCGTGCCTTTTCATTCTCCGCCTTCATCTGCGCCTTATCTTCTTGCCACATCTCCTTGAACTTACTCACCTCTTCGCTCAACTCGTTGATCGTCGTGTTCTTTTCTTCTAAAAGATCGTCAATCTTCTTATCGAACGAGGCTTCCATGTCCGCGAACTTCTTCTCCGCCGCGCGACGCGCCGCCATCGCCGCCGACGCCTTGCTTCGAAGGCTTTCGCACTCCTCCTCGTAATCGCGAACTTGGCACACAAGTTTTTTCTTTTGCCTCTCCATGCGCTCTTCGTTCTCGCGCAAGACTTCAATCTCCACGATTTGATCGCGCTCGCGCGCCTCGGCGCGTTTCGTCTTTTCCCGTTCGGCGCGCAATTCGTCGTTGAGGGCGTTGAACTTTTCCTGACTCGCGCTCATCGCCTCTTGACGTTTGCGCCCTCGCGCCATGATCAACTCCGTCCGCAACGCCCGCGCGTGATTCAACTTCTCCACCGTCTCCCGCGTCCACTCCGCCTCCATGAGCGCCTTCACGCTCGACGGAAAGTAAAACCCCCCAAACCACATCGAGCTCCCGTCTCGCATCGTCAGCGCCACCCCGCTCTCGCCCCATCCCTCGCTCCTCACCTCGATCCGCTCGATCTCTTTATACGCAATCTTCAGCGATATCGGTTTCCCGCTCGATCGCCGCTTCGAGGGCGAGAACAACAGCCCGTCCCGCCTCGTCGCGTCGCTCGTCTCGCAATAAAAGCACGCGTGCCCGCTCGTGACGTACAAATCCCCCGTCCCGCTCGCGATCGGTCCGCCCAGATGCGCCCGGTACGTCTCCACCACCGTCTCGCTCGCGTTCAGCGAGAACAGCGCCCAGACGCCGCCCTTCGCGCGCGACGCGCGCCCGTCGTCCTTTCGTTTCTTGCGTCGCTGCGCCCAGCCCCGCATCTTCGCCTGGCACGCGATGACGCATCGTTTCTGGTGGTCCGTCAGCGATTCGTAGCGTTCCTCGACCGCGAGCAGGTCGCGCGCGGACACCATCGTCGTC
>Ga0315330_10001115_pt1 | contig 17823 bp, 13 predicted proteins | sample M140m34915metaG_FD_203453 | JGI IMG/M metagenome (GOLD analysis project Ga0315330, IMG submission 203453) | Ammonia-oxidizing marine archaeal communities from Monterey Bay, California, United States - M1 40m 34915 | ecosystem: Environmental > Aquatic > Marine > Intertidal zone | place: USA...
CATCCTCACGGACCTCAATCGCAACGCGGAACAAATCGACGGCGACGCGATGGGCATCGCCCCGGGCGACGTCGTCGTGTCCTCCATGATGGACGACGCGGGGTATCTCGCGCCGCTCGACGAAACCGACGACAATACCCGACGTGATGAAAGCGACGACGACGATGCGGCGCCGCGAGCCGCCGCCCGGCGTTCGCGTCGACGGAACCGACGCGCGGGCCGAGGTACAAATTCCGCCAACTACACGCACGAACCGAGGATGTACCTCGTGACGCGGGGCCGCGTCGACATCTTGGCGCCCGGTCCCGGACCGATAGAGTCGAACGACGACGCGATGAACGAAGACGCGAACGACGACACGGGAAAAAAACGTAAGAAGAAGAAGAAGCAGAAGGGAACCCGGGAAGGCAAGGAGTGGCACCGAGCGGTGGGACTCGGACCGGGCTCGTGCTTCTCCGCGCCGCTTCAAGCGATACACGGCTTCGACGTGCCGGGCGGATGTAAGGCCGTGGCGGGTACCGGCGACCTGCGGCTGCTCACCGTGCCGATGTCCATCGTCCAGCGCAACGGCGCCGTGGCCGTCATGGAGGAATGCCGGATATCGACGATGCAGATGGCCGAGTCCACGCCGTGGCTCGCGTGGGTGGAACCGCGATGGGTTCGGGGATTCGTGATGGATTCGTTCGTGATCGAACGGCGGGGCGACGAGAGGGACGTTTACACGGTGGGGGGCGACGGGACCATGGGGGGAGGTCGTGTGGGGCTCGACGTGCCGTTCGTACGTCGAGGTGGAGCGGTGGACGCGATGCGGGTGGTCACGGAGGGTGCGGTGACGGGCGCGGGGGGCGGCGGGGTCGTCGCCGGCGGCGGCGTCTTCCACGAGGCGGCGTTGGATCTTGACGTCGTGGATCATGACGCGGCGACGTCATCGCACGTCGCATCGAACGACGCGATCGCGCGTGTGTCCCCGACGGAGTGCATCGCGATGCACGCCGACGCGCTGCGTCACCACGTGACGCACTCCGTCTACGTGAAACACTCGCTCGCGTCCAACGCCGAGGCGGAGGCGCTCCGGGTCCGGCTCCGGAGGCGATTGGATACGATTAGTTCCGATGACGTGGACACCGGACGTGGACACCGCTCCGATGCTGACGAGGTCATCACCGACGAACACCTGATCGCGATGGGGATCATGAAAGACCCACACGGTGGATGGGTCTATCCATGGCGGCCCGACGCCGTCGCCGTCGGGCGGCCGGGCGGTCGCCAACCGAACCCGGCCTCCGCGCCTCGGGGTTCGACGCGTCGTGGCAAGATTCGCGCCGCGCTGCTCACGTCGATGCCGTTCGAGGGCGCGACGGACCCGACGATGGACAAGGCGATCGCGGAGATCCGCGAGCTCACGCTTCAACGCGGTGACCTGCTCGCGGAGGAAGGCGGCGAGTGCTGGGGCGTCTGCGTCGTCGAGCGGGGCGAACTTCACGCCTACAAACGCCGACTCGATCCACACCTCGATCACTCGACCGTTGGGTGGTACCACGAACGCGTCGGCGTACTCGGCAGCGGGTACGTCTCTGGTGAGATACCGATCATGTTCAACACACCGAACGACGCCACGGTGGTCGCCGCGTGTTCCACGGGGGGACCTACGCGTCTGTGGGGGCTGAGCCGAGCGGCGTGTGAGCGCCTCGCGGGGCATCGCGACGAACGGTGGAGGCTTAAAGAAAACTCTCGGTTCGTACCGTTCGAGCGTGAGATGCCCGTGTTCGCCGCGATGGAACGAGTGCGGCTGGAGCACCAGAAGGACGCGCTTGAGAGGGTTAAGAGAGGGTTAAGACCGCTGACGGGTGTGGATAAAATGTCGGCGACTGAACGGTGCCTGAGGGCGCTGCCGCACGGACTCGGCGGGACTTTGCTGGAGAACGTGATACGTCGCGCGTCGCCCGTGCATGGGCTGGAGGTGAAGCGGACGAACGAGGCGATCGAGCGGACCAACGCGTTCATCGCGGACGTGACGGCGATGCGGCAGGCGAGGGAGGAACGGGACCGGGCGCAGGCTGAGAGGCTTCGGCGGAGGGCGGAGCGCGAGGCCGAGGTTGCGATCAATTCGGACGGTTCGGACGACGACGGGGCGGGGGGGGACTAGTCGGGACGGTTCGAATATACCCAAGACGTGTTTCTGTGAAGACTTAGCGGTAAAAGGCCGTCGGGCGCGGCCCCCGCGGCGCGTGTCGGGGGACCCCGGCGCCGGCTTTCCAAAATAAAACGGCCAACCCCTGACTAGAACGCATACGAACACGTATCACTCTTTGACCGTATACCACCGTCTATTTGGGTATTTTGATGTCAAATACACCCGATTTGCCTGTGAGGAAGTTTCACCAGGACCAAAAAACGTGTCAAAAAGATTTTGCCGCGGCTCGCTTTGATTGGCCGTATCTGGTTTTCGGGCGTTTCATTGGCTCGCCGTCTTTTTAGCGCGATTTCCCAGTGCTTTTGCCGGTGTGTTGTTGCCTCTCAGACAAAAACGTGGTGCGGGTCACCTCGGCGACGTCGCGCCCCATCGGGGTCATACCTGCACACGTAAAGGCTTCCTTGGAGTGAGAGAGGAGGGAGGAGGATGACCAAGTGAACGGACCGGGGGTACGCGCAGGTCTACGTGAAGCGCCGCCCGCGAAGTCGCGCCGACACGGAGTAAAGCCGCCGGCGCCGTCGCCCATCGGAAACGTCCGGCGTTTCTTCCCCGGCGTTTCTTCCGCGCGGGAGAAGGCGTCCATCGGGTCCCCGTCGTCGGCGCGTCTCGGTCGGTTCCGAGGCGTTCCGGAGGTCATCGACAGACGCCAAGGGTCGTTCATAACCCGGAGGTGATGTCCGACCGCGCGAACGAGGAGGTTGACGCCCGACAGGTACGCATCGACGCGTTCAACGGCGCCGGCCCGGATCCGCACCGCTTCCGTTGTCTTCACCAAACTCCGCGTTAGTCGTTTCCGATGTGTCGCCGCGGGTACCGGAAGACGGACGTGTGTGGGACCACGCGGCATCACTCGCGCTCCCGACGGCCCGGATACCACCCGGCACGTATCGAACTCACCGATACCTCGCCGGTCGACGCCATCACGCGCTCGCCCAACCCCGTCAGACGCTCGCGCGTCGCGTCCCATCAAACGCCGATCAACCCATCATGGGCGCCCGTCTGTCACCAGCACCAGGCTGTCAAGAAAAAATATCCCCACCGAACCGCCAACCGACTCACCGCTCACGCCCTTTCGTTACATCCACAGGCTGCGAACGATGTCGAGCGTCACGAGACCAACGGCAACGCGGGGACCACCGGCGAGGGAGTCGACGAGGCGATGCCGGCGTCGACTGGCGCTCACGGAGGGGGAACTGGATCATCGTCGAAGCAGCCGAAGAAGCCTCGGCTGGTGTGGACGCCCGAGCTGCACATGCGCTTCATGAACGCCGTGAACCACCTCGGGATCAAGAACGCGGTCCCGAAGACCATCTTACAGCTCATGAACGTGGAAGGGATGACGCGGGAGAACGTGGCGAGCCACCTGCAGAAGTACAGGCTGTACCTCAAGCGGCTGGCGGGCATACCGCCGTCGGCGCCGCTGCCCACGGACATCATGCAGAGGGTGCACCCGTTCCAGTACCCGGGCGCGTCCACACTGGGCGCGTCCGCGGCGATGAACGCCGCCGCCGCGAACCCGTTCGCGCCCACCATCGAGCAGATGCACGCGGGGGTCCCGCCGGGGATGCCGACGCCGGGATTTCCGGGAGAATCAATTGCGAATTCCGCGGAGGCGTTCCAGGCGCAGATGGCGGCGGCTCAGTTCAACCAACAGCTCCTGAGCTACATGGGCGCGTCGATGGGGGGATTCCAGGCTCCGGGTGGGCCGGGCGCGGGTTCATCAGGCGCGGGTTCATCGGAGGAGGCGGCGAGGAACGCGGCGGCGGCGGCGGCAATGATGCATGCCCAGCAGCAAACGCCCATGGGCTACCCGGGCATGCCGTACGGGTCGCCGCCGATGCCGGGGTTCATGCCGCCGCCGTGGGCCCAGGCCATGGCGCCGCATCCGCCCCATGACGATCCATCGCGGCGGTAGTGAAACGATCGGTGGCGTCGTCATGCCCACGTGAAAACACAAAACTTAGCACACGCGTATACCCTGTTTTAACCTGCGGGGCCGAGACGACGGGCGCCCGCTCGAAGCGCTCGAGCGACGGCGCCCTCCTCGGTAAATTTGTTACATCACCCTAGCATTACAAACAACTGTGATACAAACACTGAACAAGTGAACGAGCGTCTTAATCGTTGATCCAGGCGGTCATGGCCCACCGGGACTCGAACGACGGCAGCACCTCGTGCGGGATCCGTCTGCAGTCGAACAGCACCATCCGCCCCGCGCTCGGCGCCACGTCGATCGTCCCCTTCCCCCCTGTGTCCAGCTGCACCCGCAGGCACCCGCCGTGCGCCTCTTCCCAATTGGGGTTAAGGTACAGTATGGCAGTCACCGCGCGGTCGCACGCGCGCAGGCCGGGCTCACCCTCCGAATGCCCCGGGTCCGTCGGGTCGTTGTCCAGGTGTGTCACGTACCTAGCTCCGTCGCCGGGGTAATTGGCCAGCATCAACCTGTCCGGCGCGGTCGCCGTGGCTAACCGCGTGAACGTCTCGCGGGACAGTTTGTCGTCGCCGACCATGGATTCGGCGCCTCCGGGGCTCGAACCCTCGCGCTCGGCGAACCGCGCGCGCAGGGCTACCGGTACCGCCAGGAGCATCCGGGCGCACGGACTTAATCCCCCGAACGCGGTTCCCTCCGCCGGCAAGTCATCGCCTCGCAGCACCGCGATGGAGTCGTCGCGTCCTTCTTGCCCGACGTTCACGGTCTTCTTCGAGCGGTGCAGCGCGTTGGCTGACGTAAGGCACGTGGTTAACACGTGCTTGGGGAGGACGTCGTCGAGGATCACGAAGCCGTCTTTGCACAATTTATCGATCGCTTCCGTCGACACCACGTCGTCGGCGATGGCCGCCGCCTCTTTTGCCGCATCCTCTTGGGATTGTATCGCCGCGTTGGGCTTACTCGGGGTCTTCTCGGCTGGTGTGGATGCGGCCACGGCGGTGTTGCCCTCCGGTGCGTATCCGACGGCTCCGAGCCAGGCTTTCCACGCCGCCTGGAGCGCCGGTTTTCGCGCGGTCTTCGGCAGGTCCGCCCACGCCACGGTGACGTCCTTCAGGTCGTCGGGGTCGATGCCCGTGGAGGACGCCGCGGATGCGAGCGCGTTGCCGGCATCCTTCGCGACACCGACGTAGTGCACGCGGTCGCCGAGCGGTGACGGGAGTAAGAGCGCGAACACCGCCGCGCCCTTCGGTCCGTCCGGTCCCATCGCCTCAGACAACGGAATCGCATCTCCGCGCGCCTCCTCGAGCGACGTGACGGTCACTTTCCCCGCGGCTGCCGCTCGAACGATGGCACGGCATATCGTGCGGCGTTTCGGTCGCCGCGTAAGGGTGATGCGAATCCTCGGCGACGACGCCGAGACGGTCACACGCGCGGCGCTCATGGTGGAGTGGATAAAGCAACAAAAAGCGAGTTTCCTCGTAAATAAACGGTGCCGTCCGATGAAATGGAGTCGTGAAATAGCCCCTTCTAAACCATAAATAGACACCCAAACTCCTAACTCGTTGCTATACGAGACGGCGTTTTTCAGTTTGCGCGACAACGAGCGGCGGAGCGCTGCCCGACGGAGGGAGACGCCGCTTGGTGTTGGACGATGATGGCGGAAGCCACCTCCCAGTCGCCACTCTTCCCTACGCGTTGTCGATCGAGGTGAGCCCCGTTCCACCCACGCATCCACCCGATACCCTCGACACTCCCGTAACACCCGATGAAAGGCGCCCGGTCGTCCCCGCGGGCGATACCGTCGCGGCTGATCCCCATCTGCGCCGGCGACGTCGAAGAGAAGGCACCGCACGATCGAATCGATCGCGCGTCCGTCGTCGACTCAACCTTCCCCGGGGTTCGCATCCACGGGGGTCCGCGGCGGCCCCACGGCGTACACACGGCACCCCCACGGCACCCCCGGGACGGCACCCCTCTCCTTTTCCCAGGAGTCTCGGCGCGTCCGAGGAAAGCCCACCACCGATCGCACCGCCATCGACTGACCATCTTCTTGCCCAAATCCACGTTCTCCAGCGTTCCTCCCCGGTTCCAGCGTAAACGACGCCAGCCCATCCACACGCCGGTCCGCCACAAGCACCGCCGCCACACCCACACACCACACCACCACTACCTCCGCCGCGTACCAATGCCCACCACCCTTCCCGCCGTCAAGGCTCTCGGGGATCAGCACTTCTGCCTGGACCAAGCCGACGAAGGCGTCAAGCGCATCGCCAAGTCACTCCCGTGGTACGGACCGAAGTACTCCCCGCACGACGTCCCGTCCTTCTACGACGTCTCGGGAATCACGGAAGATCCGGAAGTGTTCCAGCTCGTCGTCGACTTCTTCGTGGAGCGATACCGGTCGCAAGGCGCGGATGGCCCGACACACATCGCGGGTTTCGACGCTAGAGGCTTCCTCTTCGGTCCCCCGATCGCGTTGGCGCTCAAGATCCCGTTCGTGATGATCCGCAAGTCCGGCAAGCTCCCGGGCGTCCTCGTCACCAGCGGCAAGTACGTCACCGAGTACAGCACCGACGAGACGGTCATGCGGCTCGGCAGCGTCAAGGCTGGCGACAGAGTCGTCCTCGTCGACGACCTCATCGCCACCGGCGGCACCGCGCTGGCCGGGTTCGACCTGGTGGACCAGCTCGGCGCCAAGGTGCACGAGTTCGCCGCCATGGTCACCCTGCCGTTCCTCGACGGCGTGGGTAAGATTCACGCGTACAAGGAGGGCAAGTACAAGGCAGTGCCGTGCTTCACCATGGTTGACGACGCGAGCATAGGGCCGGAGATGTGTTCAGATCCGCCGGAGGGGACCCCACGGATGGTGTCCGCGGAGCAGGCGGCGGCGCTGGAGGCGGATATCGTGGCCAAGCGGGCGTGCTGATACGTGATGATAGGGTAGATACGTCGTATGATGAGTTGTTAACGACGCATTCTTTTCTTATTCGCGGAGAGCATCTGTGCGCACGGACGGCTCGTACAAAAGATGACTCGATTTTTAGAAAAAGTAAATCAGAACGCGGTGCGCGATGGTCGCCGACGAGGGCCGGCTTCCGCCGCTCGCGAAGCCTTTGCTAAAAAGTAGTCCCGAGACTGCCGGGTTCAAGGATGGTTGGAAGCCGTCGGATGTCAAGGTGGCGATGAACATCACCCTCGACGCATCGTTCGTTCCCGCCACCGCGAACGCCCTGGATCTGAGCTCGATGCCCGGAGCGCCCCGGGGATGCAGAGCTTCGGTTTCGCGCGTCGTGGCGCTCGATAACCTGATTGACGATGAAGCGCTGAGGTCGATTAAATTCTGTTACGGCACTTTTGATGCACGTTATGGGTCTTACTGGGAGCGCCGAACCGCAGACGACGACGTGGCGAAGCCGACCTGGGGGCTGAGACAGTTTAACATGGATCTCTTGGTGAATGAGATAACTCGCGGCGAAGACCCTGATAACCCTAACCCCTTCAAAGAGTTTCACTCGCGGCTTCAAGCTCTCTATCCCGACTGGATCATATGCCACATGCCCGCCGAATCACTCGTGGCACCCGAGGGGGAGACGGTTGAGGATGACGACGAACATACGGGAAAGTACAAGTGCGAATCCTTTGTGGCCAACGCGGCTGTCTTCGGGGATGAATACAGGTGGCACGTGGACGCGGACCCGAGCTCCTTCCCGGACGAATGCGAGTGGGTGAAGACGTACGGCGACTACGTCAACGGCGAGCCCGGCAAGCCCTTGTTCGTGAGCGCGATCATATACCCCAACGAGACTTGGAAAGAAGACGAGTGGGGAGCTGAGACGCATTTCACGGATAAGGACTCCGGCGTCGGCGCCATGGTGGCGCCCCGGCCGGGGCGCGTGGTGTTGATGGACCAGGACGTGACGCACAGGGTCTCGCCACCGAGCCGAGCCGCGGGTGAACGCGCGAGGTATTCGTTGGTGTACAAGCTCGTGTTCTTCCCTCGAAATGGAAATGGAAATGCAAATGCGGAGTTGTGGGAGCGTGGAATAGCCAGGCCGGAGTGGGGTGTGCCGTCGCCGATCGGGTCCGCGGCGAAGCTCGCGGCGATCGTCAACGCGGCGGCACGACGCGCGGGGGGTGTCAAACGCGAACGCGAGGATGAATAGAACTATGAAGATGAATAGAACCGACTAGCGACGGATAGCTAAAACTAATTAGCGCGAAAAGAATCACTTATCGCCCTCGCTTACGTCTTACTACTTGGCCACGAAGGAGGACCCGCAGCCGCACCCGCTCTCCGCGTTGGGGTTATCCGCGATGGCGAACGACGACCGGATCATCTCCTCCACGTAGTCCACCGTGCTTCCCTTGACAAACTCGAATGAGATCTCGTCCACTACCACCTTGACGCCGGAGTTCTCAAACACCTTGTCCCTGGGCGCGGGCGTACTGTCCAGGGAGAAGGTGTACTGGTACCCGCTGCACCCGCCGCCGTCCACGGCGACGCGCAGCACGGACGTGGACGCGTCCTCGGCGGCGAGTTGGCGCAACCTGGCGACGCACGCGTCGGTGAGGGTGATGCCTTCGGTCGTTGAAGGGGATGATGGGGATCCGTCGCTCGGGCGATTCTCGCCGGTCGCCGCCTCGGCCGCCGCTTGCGCGGCCTCGCGCGCGCCGGCGCTCGTGGCGATCCCACCTCGGTTCCACGAATCTGAACGATGATACACGGCAGGGCGAGACGCCGTCACCCACGGTCGCCATGACTCGGTCCTGGAAGGTGGAAAGAGGGTCGGGTTGGGGGTCAGGCGGTGAACAAACGTGGGTGCCGAAGCGCGATGAAGGGCGCCGCGCGGTGCGTCGATCCCGGGGGAAGATGCGCACCTCACGCCCTCTACCGCGTGTCTCCTCGTCGTCGCGGCGAGCGATCGCGCCGCGGCGAGCAACGCACGACTCCTCATGCGTCTCCTGTCGCTCGAAGTGTCCCCGGGGGCCCTAGTCGACGGACTATAAATGGCGGTCCTCGGGCTCCCGTCAGGATCGATCGGCCGAAGAGAAATGTCGAACCACTCGGCGCGTAACCTCCATCACACGACCGACACGCGAGCCATGTCCTCGGCGACCAAGCCGAGGCGATCCATCAACGGCGGGAAGTCCCCGTCGTACGGGCGCGACCATTCGCCCCCGCCGGGACGCGAGATGGCCGTGAAGAACCACCGGCGAGGTACGCGACATCGCCCTCACCCCCCACGGTTTTGGATCGCGTTCTGTTATCAACCGCGATTTTCCCTCCAAAACCGAGAGCCATGCGGGCCCCACCGATGATGCCCCGTGTCCCCCGTGCGTATCCCCTGACAATCGCGTTCCTTCCCCGGGTCAGGCCCCTCGTTCGAGTCCGTCGGCGAAGCCACGGAGGACGACGATAGCGTCCTGGGCGACGGCGCCCCGAAGGCTGCGCAGCTCTCCCGCTCCCGCTCGCGCGTGGAGGGCCGCGAGGGCGCGCATCAATCCTCCGTCGCCGCCGTCAAAGGCTTCGAACAGCGCGACAGCCAGATCGCCGAGGCCATCAAGGCGCAGGAACGAGGCGACGGCGCCATCGACCCACTGGTCCTCCACCCGAGCTCCGAGTGGAGGCGCTGGTGGGACGGCCACTGCCACTTCATCGTGTTGATCTACGTCGCCTACACTGTCCCGTACAGACTCGCCTTTGACCTCCCCGCGATGGGCGGGTGGTACGTGTTCGAGTTCATCATCGACCTGTACTACTGGACCGACTTCGTCATGTGCTTCCACACCGCGTACTGGAAGAAGATCGACGACGGCGAGGATGTTCAGTACGTCACCAACGTCGAAGAGATTCGAGCCAATTACCTCCGAACCTGGTGCGTACCCGATTTCCTGGCCATCCTGCCGGTGGAATACATCAAACGAAACGCGCAGAACATCGCGGTGTGCTCCTGGTCGCTCGCAAAGAGCCCGTGCGCGGGTCACGCCGTCAAGGGTGTGGACCACCACGTCATGCGCGCGTTCACGGTGATTCGCATGTTCCGGATGTTAAAGCTCGGCAAGTTGCCGCGGGTGAAGAAGATTGTGTTCGGGTTCTTCGACGAGTTCATCCTCCAGTACCACCTGTTCTTCAGCATGGCCAAGCTGATGCTGGTGCTGTCGTTCATCTCGCACTGGATGGCGAGCCTGTACGGCAGCCAGTACAACTTTGAACGCGAGGACCACAGCGGCACCGAGAGCATTCATTGGGAAATGTACATCGCGGCGATGTACTGGGCGGTTCAGACTGTGACCACCGTTGGGTACGGAAACGTGGTGCCCACGACCGTGTCTGAAAGAATCATCGCGTGCTTCGTCATGTTACTCGGCGGGTTTGTCTTCTCGATGATCATCTCGAAGGTGTCCAGTGTTTTGGAACCCGACAGCGGTGAAAACGTGGAGGTGCGGAGACGACTCGCGCTGCGAAGGTACGTTTCATTTTATTTTCGTACGTATGGGCAATTATAGTGACCTGACGTCGTGTTTTGTGTATAGGTTCATCGACGAGAAGCGAATTCCCCGGTCGCTCGTCGTCCGCATAAACGCGTATTACAAAAACGAGAAGGACGACTCGTACGGCAACAACGAGGTCATCGCGGGACTACCCGACGTCATACGCACCGACGTCAACTACTTCGTCTACGGCCAGATCATCATCGACGCCTTTGCGGGTGAGTTTATACTTTAATCTTCGTATGGGTAATTTGTATGACGTCGTGTTTTGGTACAGGGACGGTTATGCCGAACGAGATGTTTGTCGAGTTCATGTGCCGACGCATGTTACCGAAACGCTTAACGCGGGACATGCCCCTCGGCATGACCAACGAGTTCGTGGAGTCGATGTACATAATAACCGAAGGCCGCGTCGCGGTCGCCGCGAAAGAGATGGACCTGTTATCGGACGACGGCGACATCGAATCCAAGAGGTACAACGAGAAGATCAGCGACCAAAATTTCCGCGCCGACGAGCCCGGCGCCGGGTGCCTCATGCCGCCCGGTTCCATCATCAACCCCGGTGTAGCGCTCGGATATAACCGCGGGATCTTGTGCTCCAGGCCGTACGACAAGACGGTCAACGCGATCGTCCTCGCCAAGGCGGACCTGCTGGAGCTCGTCGAGGAGCACCACCCGCTTTTGATGCGCAACGTTTTAGACGAATTCATCGAGCAGCTCACGTGGTCGCGCAGGTCCGCGCAGAAGCTCGGGCTTGAGGCCATAGGCCGCGGCGACCTGTGGGACGAGCAGCACAAACGCGTCAAGGCCAAGTGGGACGTCATCTTGCAGCAGGAGCGGCGGAAGGAGGATGAGGCTCGGCTCGCGCGGGGCAACTCTTTGACGTCGAACGACGACGACGTCGACGTGAACATCGAGGTGCCGCAGCTCATCGAAGCCGAGGCTGGATCCAGTGTCGATAAGTTCGAGCTGGTGCAGAAGCAGGTGCAGCAGCAAAGCATCGTGCTCGCGCAGGTTGCGAACTCGTTCAAGGAGTCCGCGGAGAAGACCCGGGACAAGATGTCGGAGCAAAACGCCGATTTAAAAAAGTTTCAGAGCTCCGTCGTCGACGCGCTCAAGAGCCATTCGCATCGCATAGAGCGAATCGAGGGTGCCATCGAGGGCCTCCACAGGCTCCTCGTCGCGCAGATGGGATCCATGCCGTACAACGCGGAGACCGGCAAGGCGTCCGGCGGGTCGTACGGGCTGGAATCAGACCCGTACCTCGCCAAGGCGAAAGAAGACCTGCGCGAAGGCGGGCGAGCCTACGCTGGGCAGCCGAGGCCGAGGGGAGGCGCCGATGACTTTGGCGTCGAGGCGCTCAACCAGGACGTCGCGGACGACGACAACGCGCGCATGCTGAAGTTCGCGGCGAACGCGTCGGGCGGCGGGCGGCCGGGGTCGAGGTCGCCGCCGCCGCTCTCGGGGTACGAAGCTTCGAGACTGAGACGGGCGCTGTGATTGAAATACAAGTAAGATTAACGTCGTCAAGTCGTCGCCTTCAAGTTAATAGTTTTGACCGATATACATCGAAGTTGTTCACGATCGTCTAACCGCCGTCTAACCGCCGTCATCGCCTCGACGCCTTGGCGGCGTCGAGCACCGCGGACGCCTCCGCCGCCGTCTCCGCGTTGGCCACCGCGTCGATGAACCCGCCCTCGTTGGACCGCGGCGTAGTCAGCCCGAGCCCGAGCTCCCACACCCGCACCGCGAACCCATCCGCGGTGGCTAAATACTCCGGTAACACCGGGTTGAACGCGACGCCCTGGACGTTCGTGCCCCTGTCGCACGCCCTGAACTGCGCGGTAGGCTGCACGTCCTCCCCGCCGGTGACCGTCAGGTCGTAGAGGCACACCCGGCCGCCGACTCCGCCGCAAGCTAAGGTCCCGGGCCTGGTCGGCGACCACTGCGTTGCAAACAACGCGCCGTCCAGCGGGCTCAACTCCAACAGACTCCGTTTGTACATTTTCGTGTACACACGCATGGCGCCGTCGGAGCCGCACGTGCTAAACACCCGTGTATCGTGCGGGTTCACGGCGACGGAGTGGACCGAACCGGCGTGTCCGTCGTACTCTTGCTTAATCGGCGAATACATCGCGGGCGTATCGCTCTCGTTGTCGGTACACTTGGCGTGGAACTCCGTCGTCATCCCGCGCGTGTGCCGGGTCAGGCAGCGGAACACGGGCCCGCCGTCGGATCCCACGAGGAACGAGCCGGTTTGCCCTTCGGTACCCCGTTTCTTATCGCGTCCGGGCGCGGGTCCGGATGTCATAAAGGACGCGGACGCCGCTCCCCACGCGGTCATAGCGCCGCCGTCCCTCCCGCGTTGCGCCCGCAGCTCGTACCCAAACACGGGCCGCGCCATCGACCCCGGGCACCACACCAACACCCGCCCGTCCCCGCCCGTGCTCACCAGTTCGTGGCCGTCCACGTACCCACCCGTGCCGGTCGAACTCGAGGATGTCGCGAGCTCCGGGTTGTACGACCAATGCACCGAAGTCACCGGCTCCCGGTGCGACGCGTCGCTCACCTCGCTCTTACCCACCAACGCATCACCGACCGTTTTTGTGGCGTTACGAACATCACCCGCGTTCTCCTTATCGTCCCGTGAGAGGTCCCACACCATGACCTCGCCGTCCAGTGACCCCGCGGCGATGAACGAAGGGTCCGTGGGGTGAAACGCTACGCATTGGAGGCACGACGACGTCTCGAGGGTGACGTGCGGCCGCCTCGGGTCGACGTCCGCCCGTCGTAGGTTCCACACGCACAGCGCCCCGGGTGAGTCGCACCAGCCGGTGACGTCGAACCTGCCGTAGGACACCGCGAGTGAGTACCCCGAGCAGTTCCAGCTCACCCCGGTGGGCACGAGATCTCTCCACGGAAACGCGTTGGCATCTGCGTCGTCGTTGGATGCTGCGGCGTCGGGGTCGTACGGGGAGAGCGCGTGCATGGGTACGATGGATACGCTCGCCGGATCGTCAAGCCCCGCGACGTCGGCGGTGGACGCGAGATCGCCGTCGAACGTCGCGCTGCGCTCGTTCTCTTCGAGCGCGGCGACCATGACGGGCACCGCGCGACGTAGAAAACCGGGAAGATCGTTGAGGACGTCCGCGGCTCCCACGGTCGTCGCTCCCGCGAGCCATCCCTCGGTCTGGCACTCCGAGTCCGACCTGACGTACGATTGGATCCTGCGTTCGAAGTGTGAATGACGGGTCAGAGTGATGGAGGCGCGGTGGGATGGAGCTCCGTCCATGGGGGCGGTGGATGGTTTTGAAATCTGCATCGCGCACCTGACGTTCCGCCGCGACACGGGATCTGTGGACGTCTCCGCGTCCGAGCTGCGAATCGCGCCGCGCCACGTGGATGGTATCTCCGCCGCAGCCTCCGGCGGCGTCGCGTCCACCAGCTTCGCCGGGCTGGGGCCCACCTTCGGCCCTCGCATCGGCATGGTGGGGCGAAGCGTGCGGTCAACTACTGAATTCATCGCAACGATGGACCGCACTTTTTTGCGCGCGAACGTGACTGAGCTCGTTCAGTGCTCACACATCACACCACGCGCCGGGCACTCGTGTAATAAGCCCGTCGCCACCATGCCGGGCCGTAAGCGGAAGAGGGACGTCGTCCCCAAGACGGATGCCGCGCTCTCCGTCTCGCCGCTAGTCGCGTTGCTGCGAAGCGGAGATCTCTCCATCCTCGGAGCGATCAAACACGAGCTGCCCGAGGTGTTCGCCGCAGAGATACTACCCAAACTCGACATGGAGGCAACCCTGAACTTGGCTCAGGTGAACAAGTTCTACAACAAGACGGTGTGGAGCGTGGACGGCGTTCGGTCGTTGGGGGCGAAGTTGGAATCTGCCTTTGAGAAGCTGAAACTTGCCTCCAAAGCCTCGCGCATCCCCTTCCGACCAATACCACAAAGTGTATTTACAGAACCGATACACTGGGCAGCGGGACGAGGCAACTTGCCCGCGGTCAGGGCGCTTCTGGACTCTGGGGTGGACGTGGACAAGGCTGCGACCTATCACCGGATCTTTCCAAATACGCGGTATGGGTCTTCGGGCGTCAATTCAACAGAAGGCGAAATTGCTCTGCAATGCGCCGCTAAGAAGGGTCACCTGGCGGTGGTAAAGGCGCTTATTAAGGCGGGAGCTGATGTGAACAGGCAGGACAATTATGAGAATACAGCTCTGGGCGCGGCCACTGCACAAGGTTCCACGCTTGTTGTCATGGAACTCATAAAGGCGGGCGCGGACGTAAACCTCGCGGACGATATGGGCGCAACCCCCATCTTCAGCGCTGCCGAACTGGGAAATTCGATAATCGTGGCCTTGCTTATCCAAGCCGGCGCGGACGTGAACAGAATAGACGAAGATGATATGAAGCCGATCGACCTTGCCCTGAGGTATTCGAATGACGATGATTGGCGCGAGGACCTTGGCGCGAACGGTGCAAGTATCGAAGAGTACAAGAAATGCGTAGAGATGTTGCGATACGCAGCTTCGTAATACAACACGTCAACACTCTCACGCGGACACGGCCTGGGCCCGGGCCAACTCCTCCTCCTCCTCTTCCTCGAGCCGCTCCGCCTCCTCCGCCTCCGCCCGCAACCGCGCCAGTCGTCGCTCCTTCATCCTCCGATCCAACTCGTCCGCGTCAACGCCGATGATGGAAGCCGCCAGGTTCTTGTTCAAGTCGCCGCCGTGCACACAAAACTTCATCACGTTGTCACTCGCCCGCAGCGTCCGCCCCAGCACGTGCTCGCACGCGTCCCGTCTGTTGGCGTACGCCACGCACCGGTCCACGACGCCGCGTCTGTTGGCCCTGGACGCGAAGTTAACGGTGAGACTGACGCCGTGGTCGAGCGCCACCGCGTAGTGGGGCCACTTTCGGGGAATGTAAACCGTCTCGCCCTCGCCCAGGACGAACTCGATCGGCGTCGCCTTGTGAAAGCGCGGGAACTTGTCCAAGTCAGGGGCGTGGAGGTCGACGTACGTCCCGGTGGTTTCGTCGTGTATGTACTCGAGGTGGGCGGGGTGGTACATTATAAACTTTTTTGACCCGCGGAGCATGGTGAGCCACGCGTCGGTGTGCCAGACGTCCACGTGCAGCCGCGTGGCGCATCCTCGCGGGCCTAGGAAGAGCCAGGTGAAGGGCGGCCTCCACGTGGGCTTCAGGGTCTGGAAAAAGTCCCGAAAGTAGGGCGAATCGTGCGGGAACCCGTCGCTGAGCTCCGGCACGTCATCCTCGAAATTCCACGTTCGCAGGTACGGCACGGTGACGCTCGGCCTGCCCGTCGGGTCGTCGCAGGTGGACGCCTCCGCATCGCGCGCGAACTCGTCGAACCGGTCGATGTACTCGCGCATCGTCGTTCGCATCTTCCCCTTGCTCCCGTCGTCCACGGATACCTCCATGTCGCCGTACGTATCGGCGAAGAAGGACAGGCTCCATGCGTGGCGACACGGCCACTCCGCGGTGACGTCTGTGAGAACGCACGGGATGGCCCTGTGGACGTAGTCGCGCTCGAACGCGTCGGGGGTTATGTCCGCGACGCTCTTCTTCTCGCACGCGATCGCATCCGGGAAGGTCGGGACCGCCGTCCACTGAACCTGAGTGCTACCCATGCGTGCGACACAACTGTCGATCGTCTGTAGATCTGCGTCGAGAAGTTTGAGCAGCCCGAGCGGCTTTTGCAATTTCAAATCCGTTGGGTGGGGGGCGCGCCAGACGGGGTGGCGCAGAGAGCGCCGCGGGCGTCACGAGTGGAAAAAACACCATGTCGCGCCCCGATGAACTCGTGATCAAGTACGGCATCGACCTCGACGGCAGCGACACCGACGATGACGACGGCGAGGCGCCCGTCGGCGTCGGCGGGTTCGTCGAGATCCCTACCTCAGATCCCACGCAGCAGACCGCCGACGACGGGATGGAGGACGACGGCATCACCGCCGCGGGGGCGAGAGACGCGGGGGTCGCCGCCGCCACCGCGCCGCGCCCCGAGCCCACCCACATGGACGCGCTCGAGACCCCCCAACCCGAGATGTTCGATGCGCCGCAGCCGACGCCCGGGCGGATCGTCTTCGGCGGCGCCCTGGACGCGACGAGGTCATCCCGCGGATGGGGAGAGCCCGACAGCAGCCATCGCCGCCCGGCGTTCGCGTCCGCCGCGGCGTCCGAACTCTTCGCGCCGCCGACGATGAACATCCCGACCGCATCCGGCCGCGGCGGCGGCTTCGGCTTCCAGCCGTCCGTCGAACCCGTCGTCGCACCGACCCCGGTGACCGCGCATCCCAGCGCCTCGCACAGGCCCGCGCACAGACTACCCCCGCATCACCATCACGCCACTCCCGCTCCCACCGACCCGGCGCCGACGCCGACACACACGGCCGGCGGCAAGCGACGCGACCCGCCCATGCAGACCGCGTACGCCATCGCGTGCGCCGCCATGAACGCATCGCAGAAGAAGCGGCTGGACCTCCCCTTGAGGCCGAGGACCGATCGATCGATTGAGACGCTCACCGATGCGCAATCTTTCCACGGAGCCGCGTTCCGGGTTGGATGGGGACCCGGCGGCCGGCTCGTACACGCCGGACGCATGGACGCCTCCCAGGCGACTCGCGTTGGAGGGTACGCCGCGCTGAGTGGCGAGGCTGCGGCGAAAGGACGCGTGCACGCGCCGAACACGGCTGTGACGGTGGAAAGATTCGCGCCCGGCGGCGGCGGCGGCGACGTTAACGCTAAGCGCTCGGCGCTGGACGTCGCGCTCGCGCACACGGTCGGCCTCAACGAGTCCCCACGCCGAACCGGGCCGTCCACGCCCGGCCGCGAGTCCGACGGCGACGTCGCCATGGACACAGCCGGCGAGACACACGGCCGGACACGAACCGCGCCGTCGGTTGGGCCGCACGGACCGTTACTTAAATTCAAGTGCGACAGGCTGGAACTTCCAAGCCTTTGCGCGCAACACCTGTCTGCGGTTGAACGGTCCACCACCGCGTTCGGCGCGTCCACCACCACGCCGCCGCAAGAGCTCGCAGCTGAGGTTGGCGTCTGGGACCTACTCGCGACTCTCTTCGGCGACGGCGAGGGATGCGCCCCTCGAGGCAGCGCCGCGGACAGACACGCGAGACGAGCCGGCGTCGGCGCGTGGCTCCGCAAACAAATCGCGCGC
>Ga0315330_10001117_pt1 | contig 17815 bp, 13 predicted proteins | sample M140m34915metaG_FD_203453 | JGI IMG/M metagenome (GOLD analysis project Ga0315330, IMG submission 203453) | Ammonia-oxidizing marine archaeal communities from Monterey Bay, California, United States - M1 40m 34915 | ecosystem: Environmental > Aquatic > Marine > Intertidal zone | place: USA...
GAGCCTCTCAACAAAAGCTTCTGAAAAAGAGCCTCCGCCCATCACCCTTTCCAATCAACTGCCTGCAAATAATGAGGCCTTTGCGCATAAGCGCCTCATCTAAAATTGATGAAATCCCAATGACCCTTTTTACAAACCCTATTACGATTCAATCCACCCATGAAACCGGGGTCGCAAGCTTAGGACGCTTTGACCATCAATTTTCCTAGATTGCCGCCGCTGAACATGAACTGCAGCGCTTCGGGATAGGCATCAATGCCCATTAAGATCTCTTCCGGCAGCGAAATCGATCCTTCGGCCAGCCACTCTGAAAGCTGCGCTTTAGCAGGCGCCATCCGCTCGGGGAAATGAAAATAAGCAAACCCTTCCATCGCTGATTGACGCTCTGCCAAGCGTAAATACATCGATGGACCCGTCACATGGTCCATGTCATCGTACTGAGAAATCGCACCACAAATCACAACACGCGCCCGCAAGGCCAGATGATCGAGCACAGCGTCCAAAATCGCACCGCCCACATTATCAAAAAACACATTGATTCCGTCGGGGGCGAGCCGTTTGAGCTCAGCAGAGACGTCCTGGCCTTTGTAGTCGATCGCCGCATCAAAACCCAATTCAGCGGTCAAAAACTGTGTCTTGCGTTCTCCCCCGGCGATCCCGATCACATAAGCACCCGCTTTTTTCGCGATCTGGCCCGCAACGGCACCAACGGCTCCGGCAGCAGCAGAAACCACAAAGATGTCGCCAGACTTCACCTTCGCCACTTGCTCCATACCAATAAAGGCCGTGATGCCCGTCGAGCCACCCAGCAGCCCAAGATGCACACTCAAAGGACCATACCCGTCATCAACCCGCTCTACCATTTCCGGCGTTATCGTTGCCAAAGTCTGCGCGCCGAGCCCCCCTCGAACGGCCTGACCCACTGGCCATTCAGGCACTGTTGATTCGATGATCCGCCCGACGCCGCCAGCGAGTATGACGCCCCCAATGGCCACTTGCCGGTGATAACCCGCGCCCCGAAGCATGGTTCGCATCCCTGCATCGACTGAAATATAGTCGACTGCGACGCGCATTTGCCCCTCGGCAAGCGGCTCTAGCGCTTCATCCTCAACAAGAAAGCAATCAGGCGTTGCATCCACTGTGGGTCTTTTTACCAGGATGACCCGGCGGTTTACACTCGTCATCGTTACCTCTGTCTGCTGCACCAGTGGTGCGCTGTGATTTGATCCCATAAGCCTAACACGGCCTAAAATAACCGACCAAGACAACATCATTGCCCCCCCTTTAAAGCGCAGGGCAACTGTGCGGAGCTATCGATAAGGCGAAGCGCTAGGCTCGTCCCACTTCGAGTTTAACCAGGAGCGTCTGGAATCCTGCACCGGAGGTTGGCTGGAAGACAGTTTCTCGTGAAATCATCAGCAAAGCGCAGGGTCGGGCGACATTTAGGTTGCATTCAAAAAATCATCACGCCATGCTCGCATTTCAAAAATAATAACAAAGGATGCCAAATGGCAACGACCGAGACGGACCCGCTAGAGACTCAATCCGTATTCAGCCCCGCGATGCGTCGTTATGCGCTGAGCGTATTGGTGGTCGTGTACACGTTTAATTTCATCGATCGTCAAATTCTCTCTATCTTGCTTGAGCCGATTAAGCAGGATCTCGGATTATCCGATACCGCGCTGGGTATGCTCACCGGTTTTGCCTTCGCCCTTTTTTACGCCACCCTTGGAATCCCCATCGCGCGGCTGGCGGACCGTGGCAATCGGCGAAACCTCATTGCGATTGCCCTCACGGTTTGGAGCGCCATGACCGCTGTATCAGGCCTCGCTCAGAATTTTTGGCATTTGCTGATCGCCAGAATCGGCGTCGGCGTCGGCGAGGCTGGATGTTCTCCCCCCGCGCATTCAATGATTGCTGATTACTTCCCCTCTGAGAACAGAGCAACCGCCCTTGGTATCTACGCTCTGGGCATTCCTTTCGGCATTTTGTTTGGCTTCATCGCAGGCGGCTGGCTCAACGAATTTTTCGGGTGGCGGGTCGCCTTCTTTGTTGTGGGCGTGCCTGGCCTGTTGCTGGCGATACTGGTCCGCTTTAGTCTGCGCGAGCCCCCCCGCGGCATGGCGGAGGGCCGAACCGCAGCAGAGGCGCAGCCCGGTGTGCTCGAAACGTTCCGATTCTTATGGACCAAAAAATCGTTTCGCCACATGGCCATCGGCGGAGGGCTGACTGCGTTTGTTGGCTACGGTATCGTGACCTGGGTTCCTTCTTTTTTGATCCGCTCCTACGGGATGGGCACCGGTGATGCCGGCACTTATCTTGGGCTGATTTTAGGGATCCCGGGCGGCATTGGCATCGTTTTAGGCGGCTATCTCGCTGATCGTTTTGGAGCTCGCGATCAACGGTGGTATCTGTGGATTGTGACCGTTGCGCTACTGATCAGTGTCCCCATCAGCTTTGGCATTTACCTCAGCGATACAGCAACCGCGAGTCTATTGTTTTTGATCCTGCCGATCCTTTTGGGTAACTTTTATCAAGCCACTACATTCTCTCAAGCTCAGGGCCTCGTCCCGCTTAGAATGCGCGCCGTCGCGGCGGCCGTCCTATTGTTTATTCTCAATATCATTGGCCTAGGTGCTGGGCCTCAGATGGTGGGCATCGTCTCTGATCTATTGCAGCCAACCTACGGGGATGAATCACTCCGCTACGCACTCTTGATTTTGGGGCTGGTGAACATTTGGGCGGCCTACCATTACTTTATCGCAGGCCGTTATTTGGCCCAAGACCTGGAAAAAGACAACTAAAGCCCCAGCACGGGAGGGGCAACGTTGCATCGAGTGGGGCAGGGTCTAATCTTTGCCCCGTCGTCATTTTGAAGCCATTTTATCCCACCGAATCGCCTGCTTTAGCGCAGGCTGAGCGCGCGAAGCTGGAGACAGATCACCAAAGTTGCTCAGTCAAGACGCCACTTTGCTGTTCAATGACTTCAAGGGCATCAAGTATGAGATCCTCTCTAAACCGTTGACCCACAATTTGAACGCCAGAGGGGCGATCCTCAATCAGGCCCGTTGGGACAAAACCAGCGGGCAGTCCCATATAGTTCATGCCATAACTGTAGATGGCCGAATCAAATAAATCCTTACAACCGTCAAAGCTTTCGTCATAGTCGTAATCATAAGTGGGACGCATTAAAAAGGGTGTTAACACCAGGGGATAGTTAGAAAGGAACACATTCCAAGGCCTAATTATCCCGCTCCTTTGCCCTACACCCAGCATATAACCCTGGTAATCGACGGTCTCTGCCATTTCATAGTAGTAATCAAAAATATTCTGGATCGTTTGGCTGCCGTGTTCCCGGGCGATTGGATCAAGGCCCTCTTTAATTTCAAGGATTGCGACACTGAACCAGGCTTTCGCCGCATCTTTGATGCTCGGGACCTCAACCTCTTCAACCTGATAGCCAGCAGCTTCGAGCGCTGCTGCGGCTCGATCAAGACTCTTAACGATTTCGGGGTGAATTGGATAGCCATGCGCTTGTTTCGTCATCGCCACACGGATGGGGGCTTCAGGCTCCGGGCCAAAAAAAGGAACCGGTGCCCACCAAGGGTCTCTCGGATCCGACTGTGACATCACCTGTGTGGCCAATCGAACATCCTTCACCTCGCGACAAATCGCGCCTTGAACAGACATCAGTTGAGATAAAAGCCCGCGCTCCGCCAAAGCCGACGGATTAAATGCTGGCACCCGGCCAAGACCCGGCTTGATCGTGGCACAACCGCAGCAAGAGGCTGGAAACCGAAGTGAACCCGCAATATCGTTACCATGATGAATCGGGCCAATTCCTGCTGCGCAGGCAGCGCCAGCACCCCCTGAAGATCCCCCTGGAGAGGCGCGATCATCCCAAGGGCTCTTGGTTCGCCCATGGAGCGGGTTATCCGTGGTGACGCGCATCGACAATTCTGGGGTATTCGTTTTGCCAATAACAATCGCCCCAGCATCGAGCAGATTTTGGACAATGGGAGAATGACCCGGCGCAGTATTGTCCGCCATGACGGTCATTCCGTTGGTCGTCGGCGTACCTTCATAGTCAACATTCACTTTAACCGTGACGGGAATCCCCTCTAGCCTGCGCTGGGGTTCCCCCCGGGCCAACCGCGCATCAGCCTGCCTGGCCGCGTCCATCGCTTGTTCCGAATAGTCGTAGACGATGGCATTAAGACTCGGGTTCGCGGAGTGCATCCGTTCGAGGACGGACTGAACCACGTCGTGAACCGAGAACAATTTTCCTGAAAGACCCTCGCGCAGAGCCACTGCGCTGTATTGCCAAAGTGGACGACTCAAAGCTGGACTCCCGATCAGTGATGATCTTCAATCTAACAACTCAATCCCAGGAAGTGAATCGCCGCATTGTAAAGCGAGGCGTTGATCCCAGAGCTCCCTCCGCAACCCATCACTGACGGGTCAGCAATCAAGGTTTGTCTGAGGAAGGGCCCAATCAGCGTTCGATGCTTAACCCTAATGATCGGGGGGTGATCGACCACCGCTGCGGCGCTGTAATCTAGGCGTCTTTCAGTTACATTCAAACAACAGGCATCGTTTGGAACATTCCTGATCAGGCGAGGGTAAGCAAATGGTCTACCAACACATTTCGGTTCAACCGTTAACACCCACAATCGGCGCAGTGGTCAGCGGCATCGACTTGGGCGCACCGAGCGCTGAAGCCTTCGCAGAAATCAAACGCGCTTGGCTTGAGCACCTTGTCTTATTTTTCTGTGACCAAACGATCAATCCAGAACAGCATTTGAAGCTGGGGCAGATGCTAGGAGAACTCCATATCCATCCAGCGGCACCGTATCGAGATGATAACCCAGCACTGATGGCCATTTATGCGGGACCCGATTCTCATCGCAACAACGGCGATACCTGGCACAGCGATGTGTCTGCTGACGAAGAACCACCTATGGCCAGCATTCTATATCTGCAGACCGCGCCAGAGGTTGGAGGCGACACCCTTTGGGCCAATATGTATGCCGCTTATGAGGCGCTGTCCAGCCCAATCAAAGCTTTATTGGGTTCCTTATCGGCTAAGCATTCTGCCAATTACACCGGATATTATGGTGATCATGAGCCCCAACGAAAAAACCCCAGCGCAGAGCACCCCGTGATTCGGACGCATCCAGAGACCGGAAGAAAAGCACTGTTTGTGAACCAAGGGTTCACTCGAAGGATCATTGGCCTATCTGATCATGAAAGCCAATCCTTGCTCGATATGCTATTTGATCATATCAAGCACCCGCAATTTCATTGCCGATTTCAGTGGCAAGCGAATACCGTCGCACTTTGGGACAATCGATGCACGCAGCACTTGGCGGTGTGGGATTATTTCCCTGAGGTTCGGAGTGGGACCCGGGTCACAGTGAAGGGAGACCGGCCTTTTTAAGATGATCTCTTTAAAAAAGTCTTTTTGCACGCGAAACGCTACCAGGCCGCTATTGTGTCACCGTTCCTGGGATTAACCCTTCCAAGTCGCCCTTAACTGCCTTGTAGGCGGTGCTTTATACGCACCTTGCATCCTGGCCATGCTGGGGTTTGAACGCATTCCCCGCTGAGGTTCACTGATCCGTAAGGACAAAGGCTTCGACGACGGATTGATAATCAGCGACTGCTTTTTGGAAGCCCTGCAGGACACTCAATACCTGGCGCCTCAACCAGATCACATTGCTCGCGCGCTGATGCTCACACCAACGCCAGTTACCCACTTCGACGGGTCAACGAATCGGCGGGTCAGCCGCAAAAAAACACACCTAAACGTTAACCCAGACCAATCAACAAGCAACAATCGTCATTACAGTATCAGTTGCCGATCCCACAAAATTTGGGACTTGCTCGACCAAACTGAAGTGACGGGAGTGGCATCTGGTCGGGCAGGGTGCGAAACTCAGCGCATGATTACGACCCTCAAAACCCTTTTAACCGCTGTAGCCCTAACTCTCACAGGCTCGCTGGCTCTCGTCGCTCAATCAGTGCTTGCTCAGGAGTCATCCCAGACCCACGACCTGATCCTCCAAACCGGGACCTCGGCGACTCTGACATTAAGTGCCCTCGACCGAGCGCCCCGGGGCATCGTCGTTATGATTCATGGCTGGTCAGGTCAAAAAGATGAGGTCGGCGGTTTGTTCAAACGCCAGGCTGAAGCACTGGCCCAACAAGGTGTGTACTCACTGCGAATGGATATCCGCGGTGAAAGCGAGCGAGAAAAAAGCGGTTTTCGGCTCACCAGCACCTTTAAAAGTCGGATCAATGACGCCTTGGCAGGCGCTGACTGGGCCGCCAAAACCTACCCGGACCTACCCATCGGACTACTCGGTTTTAGCTATGGGGGGGCAACTGCCATGGCATTGATCGGGAAAGCACCAGAGCGATACCAATCCGTCGTGTTTTGGTCAACGATCATTAATCCCAGCGAAATCATCACCGATGACCCCAAGGGTGGGCCTTTTCGGGCGGCCATCGAACACGGGGAAGGTTATGTTGAGGCCTTTACACGTCTAACCGTCACCCGAGAACACGTGCTAGGCATGATCGGCTACAACCCTCTAGACGGGCTCAAACACTATTCCGGGGCGCTCCTCAGCATTCGTGGATCGCTTGATTCCGTGCCCCGACACGATCCCCGCATTTTAAAAGCTGCGGGGCAGGCCGCTGGGGAGTACCGGATTATCCAGGGTGCGGATCACCTCTTTAACGTCTTTGACCCTGGGGCCAACTTCGATCTCCGCCTCATTCGCCAAACCACCCGGTGGTTCGAAGATACACTCTAGACCAAGCCGAGCAGAATCAATCAGGCGGTTCGACTACCCTGATATCGAAACGTCGGAAAAGCGGATGCTCGGCATTAAAGCTGATCGCTCCCAATTCCAATGCTGTTCTGCACCAATCAAATCGATGCGCGACAGCATGTCATAGAAATTCCCGGCAACCGTGATACCCCGTACCGCTTGCACTCGCTCACCGTCCTCGCACAAAAAACCCGAGGCGCCAAAACTAAACTCTCCAGAAATTGGATTCGCTCCAGAATGCATCCCTGTAAGGTCGGTGATCAAAACGGTTCGGCCTGCAGTGAGCTCTGTTTGTTCTGCATCACCGCCCACAAGCTCAAGCTGATGCAAACCGACGCCTAGGGTTGATCGCGGGCCTCGGGTTCCGTGCCCTGTGCTTTGCAAGCCAAAATGCGATCCCGTCATGCTGTTGTGAACCAGAGACGTCAACTGACCTTCTTCAATTAGATTGAGGTTCTGAGTGGGAGTCCCTTCGTCATCAAACAGGGCATAGCCAAAACCGGTGGTCGCTAGCGGGTTGTCCCGCAGGGTCAGGCGCGGATCGGCAATCATCGATCCGATTTTATCGCGCATGGGATTGACGCCGTCTTTTGCTGACTTTCCTGAAAACATCATCGCAAAAACCTGAAACAAAGAGGGCAGCATCTCTGCATCAAACATCACGTCATAACGACCACTCGCTATCTCTTTACCCGCCAACATGTCCAAGGCATTTTGATAGACCGAATCAACGAGCCGACTCGCTTGAAGTTCGGAAAACTCTCTGGATACTTGGCCCAGACCTTCCATCGCATTATTTTCACCTTCTTCTAACAAGGCGTAGGCAAAACACACCGTCGACCGAGACCTTGAGAGGGCGGAGAGCCCGGCAGTAGAAAAGAGTTGTCGCTCACCAAGACCGTCTTGAACCCCATTATAAGGCACATTTTTAACCTTCGGTTTCGAAGCTAAAAGGGCCTCGATCTCTAACGCAAGATCGATCTTCACATCAATCGAAGCAGTGTCATCCGGACATAACAGCGCGTCATCGGTCTTGAGTTGCGCCGTATTCGGCAGGATCTTCTCATTGGGTTCAACAGCAGCATAACTTGCGTTTTGAAGCGCTTGCTGGACCAGGGCCTGCAGCGATTCTGGATCCGCCGCCTCGCTGTAAGCTGTCCCAACCCTTCCATCTTTAATCACCCTCAACCCAAAGACCTGGCTTGATGTCACCTTATGCTCTTCTAACTCACCATCCTTCGCTTTCAAAGACAGCGCTTGGCCCTGATCGATGATGAGGTCACCCTCAGCCCCTGCCTCTCGAACTCGGGTCAAAATTTGATCTGCCTCATCCCGCGCCAACATCAGCCTTGACCTCCCACCAAGATATCATCGACCTTCAGGGTTGCTTGCCCTACGGAGGTTGGAACCGCGCCTGAAACTGAACCGCACATCCCGCAGGCCAAGGAGAAATCCCGTCCCACCATGGAAATTTCTTTTAATACAGCAGGCCCTGTACTGATCAGAGTGGCTGCTTTGACGGGATACTGGATCCTACCGTCTTCCACGTAATAGCCTTCTGTAACGGCAAAATTAAACTCCCCGGTTCCAGGCTGAACCGAACCGCCGCCCATCTGCGCCGCGAAAATACCGCGGTCAATCGAGCCAATCATATCGTCAAAATCGGCATCTCCCGGCTCAATAAAGGTATTACGCATCCGGGATGCCGGAGCATATTTGTAAGACTCCCGACGTCCCGACCCGGTTCGGTCAAACCCAGTTTGCTCAGCACCCATTCGATCGACCAAGAAGCTGGTCAGGTGACCCTCTTTAATCAACTGCGTTCGCTGAGTCTCCATGCCTTCGTCGTCAATGTTGATCGAGCCCCATTCGTTCACCATCGTCCCATCATCCACGGCGCTGACGGCTTCATTGGCGATCATCTCTCCCATCTTGTCATGAAACACCGAAGCCTTCTTAGCCACGGAAGTGGTCTCAAGTAGGTGCCCGCAGGCTTCATGAAAAATAACGCCGCCAAAACCGTTACCGATGACCACCGGCATTCTTCCCGAGGGACAGGCCTTAGCACCTAAATTTACAACTGCCTGGCGAGCCGCTTCATCGCCGGTCTTTTTTGGATCTACATGTTCTCGAATTTCCCAACCGAGGAGCCCACCGTCGCTCCACATGCCGGTCGCTTGCTCTTGTCCATCCGCAGCGATCGCTGTCAACGTCGCGCGAACATAGTTTCTCACATCCCGGGTATGACACCCTTCGCTGTTAAAAATCTCAACGTGCTGTTCTTTTTGCCGACACATTCCTCGAGTCTGAGATATTAAGTTGCTCGCTGCTCTGGCAGCACTGTCTGAAGCCAAGAGATAAGCCACTTTACTTTCAACATCGGCATCAAGGGATAAGGTTCGCGTCGCGGGGTGACGCTCCTCAGGGCTCGAGAAGTCAAAAGCAACGAGTCCCAGCCTGGGATCTCGTTGGTCCTTGGCCGCCAGCTCTATCATGATGCGCTTGAGCTCGTCGGCGGCGGTCTTATTGGTGTAGCCGTAAAGCACCTTTGCGCCGAAAACGAGCCGGAGACCAATACCAAAATCAATGCCTGATTCGACGGCTTGAACCTGGCTACTCAGGGTGTTAACCGCACTGGTCAAGCTGCGCTCAACGAAAACCTCGGCAAAGTCGGCGCCCAATGACAATCCATGGTCGATGACGGTTTCGGCAGTTTTGAGTTCTAACATCGTTTTTCTCGCTCCGTAAGTTCTGGCAGTATAGCGCTTTGCGCCTGCGGGGTGACCCACTTCTAAAAGTTATCCCGATCATCACTGAGGTTTACGCAGTCTCTCTGATGATGAGTACACATCCCGAACTGTTACTCCGCTCAGGGCTGTTTATTCGCTCAGGGCTGTTTATTCGCTCAGGGCTGTTTATTCGCTCAGGGCTGTTTATTCGCTCAGGGCTGTTTCCCCTTGGCAGTTCTACGAACTGAACCTTCTTTTTGGCTGAAGCTGTTGACCCACCGCAGTCGGCGCTCTAAGTTGAACACAATCCTATAAACTCGGCTGATCGCGCCCTACACTGGCGTTGGTCTCAACCGCCCCACAGTGAGGACACCATGAGCGAACGAATCGATGTCTATCTGGTCTGCAATGCAAAATATCATGACACTAATTTTGCCCGCCTTGAGTTACTCAAACTTCTCGCAGAGCAGGAAGACGTTTGGGTACACGTATCAGATAGTTACCGCGACATTGACGCCATCTCTCGATCAAAGTTACTGATTACCTATACCTGTGATCTATGCCCGACGGATGCCGAGCAAGACGGGCTTGAAGCTTTTTTGGAGCAAGGCGGACGATGGCTTGCTTTACACGGCACCAACGCCCTTGTCGCGCTCAATAATGGCAAAGCGTCAACCCCTGACAAAGCGCCAAAACTGATGCAACTCCTCGGTTCTCGGTTCGTCGCGCACCCTGCAGTCCAAACCTTCAATGTCTCTGTCAAAGATCCTGAGCACCCTCTCGTCCAAGGCATAACCGATTTTGAGATTGAGGATGAGCCCTATTACTGCGAATTCTTTAATGAACCCACGGTGTTGCTCGAAGCAGATTACACGACTCCTTCTAGCGGCTACGAGCGATCCTCTTTCGGCACCGATCGCGACAGCCAACCTCAAATGTATTTACATTCGGTCGGCGAGGGTGAAGTGCTCTACCTCATGCTCGGTCACTGCACCGGAAAATATGATATGCAGCCCCTAATGGATATTGCGCCCATCAGTCGGTGCGCTTGGAACTATCCAGTGTTCTATGACTTGCTGCGACGATCGATCGCTTGGGGCATTCGATCCTAGGACACGACACAGGCGCCCTCTCAGGTTCTTGCTGAAACGAGCGCATCAAAGCGCAGTGTCACTGCAACGGCTCATCCACCAGGTTACCTGAAGCGTCTCGAATCTCCGGACCACGAACCCGAACTTTACCATCCCCAAAAGGCGCATCCCGATCGTGGAGGGCCGCTCGCAACCCCTCGGATTGAATTTGCTTAAAAACGTTTCGGGCCGCTTGGGTCGTGTGGGCTCGGGCATCGTTCTCCGCGGCCAGGCGCTGCAATGTACCGGCGCCCATGAGCTCCATCCCAAGATTAATGGTGCGCTTATTCGCAGCAAGCATTTCGGCATCGATGTGGCTCAGCCGGTCCGCGAGCTGCTCGACCTCGGTCTCCAGATGCGCATCCGGTACACTTTTAAGCACTAAACCAATCTCAGCGGCATCCTGACCAGAGAGCGTATCCCCCGTTAACAGCAAACGCTTAGCCCACTGGGGGCCACAGTGATACAGCCACATTTGATTCGGCGCCGCTCCCATATTGCGGAGCGCCGAGTAGCCGATGCGCGCAGAATCAGCACAAATTAGCATATCGCAGTACAACGCTAGATCGGTGCCCCCGGCGTAACAGTGACCATGAATTTGGGCAATGGTGGGTTTATGCATTTCAAATAGCGTCCGCAAACTTCGCTGAAAGCGCTCGATGTGCCAAGCATCATCATCCATCCCGCGCCCTGCTCGTCGCTCAACGCCATCCGCTGTCTTCGATCGTGAGGGCGTTAGGTCATACCCCGCACAAAACGAGCGACCAGCACCCTTGAGTATGACGCAGTGCACCGACTTATCATCGTCGGCTTCCCAAAGCGCATCCCTCAGCGACTCGACCAGTTCGATCGACAGCGCATTGCGTTTATCAGGCCGGTTTAAGGTAATTCGGGCTCTGCCTCGATCAACTTCATAGAGAATGTGGTCACTCAATTTTGCCATCCTGGACGCTCCAATCGTTTTGACCTTACCTTACTCCAGCGCATCGGCCTTCTAAACCCTTAAATCCCTGCCCAGCAGGCGTTTTTCATCCCTTCAGCGCCGACTATTTATAAGTGAAACATTAGGCAGTCATTCCGCTCAGCGGCCTAAGCCAATCAGTGACGGGTGTGATCCGATCAAAACGGCCCGCCGTAATTTACTGACTATTGCTCATAATGAAGGAAAAATAATGCAATTATTCGGAAAAATCAGCTTCATTCTTCTGGCGGGCCTAGCCCTAACCGCCTGTGACAGCAACGACATAACTGCGCCGGAGCCCGTTCAAGCGCCCCTCCCGCCCGCAGAAACGATCCTTGATGTCGCCACTGAGGCTGGAGATTTCGCTACACTTTTAACTGCGATTGACACGGCCGGCCTCACCAGCACAATCGATGATGAGGCCGCAACCCTAACCGTTTTTGCGCCTACCGATGCAGCTTTTGCGCTCCTAGGTGACGAAGCCATCGATGCGCTTCTTGCAGATCCAGACACCTTATCCGACATCTTGCTCTATCACGTTGTCAGCGGTGCCGAAATCGATTCAACGGCAGCGAAGGACGCTGTAGGAACAACGGTTGAAATGGCCAACGGCGATCTAGTTGGCATTTCAGCAAAAAAAGATGCGTTGTTCATCAATCTTGCCAAGGTCACGGCCACTGACATTCAAGCTGATAACGGCGTAATCCACGTGATCGACGCTGTGCTCATTCCCCCGACAGATGCAACGCCCAGCGAAAGCAACATCACCAACATCGCCGCGGCTGACGAACGGTTCACCACGCTTGTCGCTGCCCTCGGTGCGACCGGCCTAGACACCGCGCTCGCCAGCGAGACCGACACCTTCACCGTCTTCGCGCCGACAAACGATGCTTTTGAGGCAATGGGCGCCGAGAATGTCACAGCCTTATTGGCGGATCTCGACAATTTGACCGCCATCCTTCAGCAGCACGTCATCGCGGACGCTGCTGTCGATGCCGTTACTGCCTACTCTCTCAGTGGCAACGCCGCGACGACCGTTGGCGGAGCTGAAGTGCCTGTCTCCATTACCAGTAAACGCGCGTTACGAGTCGGCGGCGCAAAGGTCGTCACTGCAGATATTTACGCATCCAACGGCATAATTCATGTGATTGACACGGTCATTGTCGGGGCCACAGGCTTGCCGAAGCCCTCGCTCAATATCGCTGAGATCGCAACCGCTGCTGGAGGCTTCGATACACTGCTCACAGCCCTGGCCACCACCGATCTAGTCTCTGTGCTTGCTGATTCAGAGCAAACCTACACTGTTTTTGCACCGACCGATGAAGCCTTTGCTCAACTCGGTTCCGAAACGATAAACGCGCTTCTAGCCGACTCTGATTTACTCACCGATATCTTGCTCTATCATGTCTACCCCGGCGCCGCGGTGCTTGCCGACGCCGCGATTAGTGTTGCAGCATCTGACGATTCTATTCTGGAAATGGCTAATGCATCCGCTGTTGAGAATGGCGATAGAGCGGCACTCTCTTTGGGCACTGCTGGGCTGACGGTCAACCTAGCCTCTGTTACTAAAGCCAACGTGATGGCCTCAAATGGCGTCATTCATGTCATTGATAACGTTATGCTCCCACCGGCCTCAAAAGGGGATGTGACCGCGAACATTGTCGAAACTGCAGTCGCTGCAGGATCGTTTACCGCCCTCGTCTCAGCACTCGAGGCCGCGGACCTGGTTGACGCTCTGAGTGATCCCGACAGCGAACTCACCGTTTTCGCGCCCACTGATGCCGCTTTTGAAGCAATCGACCCGGATGCCTTATCTGCACTATTGGCAGATACTGAGGCCCTGACCTCTCTACTCACGTCGCATGTCGTCGCCGGCGCATCAGTCGACTCTGTCACTGCCTATTCATTAAATGGAACGTCTGTAGAAACACTTTCGGGCAAGGCTGTGTCTATCGGTATTGAGAACGGCAAACTCCTCATCGATGGCGCGGCGGTCGTCTCCAGTGACATCTATACCACCAACGGCATCATCCACGTGATCGATCAGGTGATCGCCGCTAACAACAGCGAATAAGCGCAAGCAGCATCAAACGCTAGAAACCGCGCTCGAGGAGACCCTTATGTTTCTTCAAGCGCGGTTTCTCGCTAACGTCGGGCGCCTTTGAGTACTCACGCTACCATCTGACTCATTCTGCAGCACTAAAGCTTACCGGGAGACATCTTCCACTCGATCTTTCAAACCTTTCAGACTCACACCTAAACGCCCTGCACCCACTTCTAACCCATCGAGCACCCACTGCAGACTTGGGCCCTTGTTCCCACCGATCATCAGCTAGGGGGTACTACTTCATTGACCGTCAATACAATCTAGCATCAGCCTTCGACGTGCATATCCATCGATAAAGGAAAGCACTCTTTCTAAAAACAACGCTTCTGCACCCACAACCACGCTCTAAAAAGCAGAGCACTGCTTCTCAATGCAAAGCTTTTCTTCTGAGGGCAAAGCCTTTCTCCTAAAGCAAAGCCTTTCTTCTGAGAGCAGAGACTTTTTCGTAAAAGCTAAGTACTTTCCCTCAAACAAAAACCGATGGCCATCGGTTCCTCCTTGATAAGAACGAGACAACCTACAACGAATTTTCTCTGTCGTCGGACAATATCTGCACAGGCAGTTATGCATCTAGCCCGCTTTCTCGATCGCAAACCCAAGCGGCCACAGAGGGTCAATCTAGGTAGTCAAAAACCTGAAGATCTTCTGAGGTCGCAGACTGTCGCGCGATGGTTTCCTTGATCCAAGCGTAAGCCTTGGGATTGCTCACATCCAGAGTCCCGCCCACCACGGTGGTATAGACCCAGTTATACAAAACGCTGGCCCGGTAAGCCTGAAACGCCGCCTCGAACGTTAACCCTGGCACGCTGAGCGCCGTTAGCCCATCAACATAGCGAGCGATTAACTGCTCTTCGTGATCACGCCTCACGGAAGTTTGTGTACTCTGACCCAAAAAAAGTGCCACATCGTTCATGCCTTGGGCACGAAGCGGCCCCTGCCAGTCAATGACGACGACCCCGTCGTGACTTGGCTGCACGCCGTAGAGTAAGTTTTCCATACGAAAATCCCCATGACACAGCGTCACGGGCCCCTCGTTCATCATCGCCTGTAACCGGGGGATCCCGGCGAGAAATTCATCCAACCGATTCAGATAGGTTTGATCAATGACCGGTTCAAAGCGCTCGATCATCACCGGCGCGCCAATATTGGAAAATTGCACCATGTTGTCGGCGTGAAAACTGTCCGCAATATGAGGTACCCAATCGAGATCAGCGACCCGATCCCAAAATGGCGCATGTAATTTGACCAGCGCATCGATTGCAAGCTCACTTTGTTTGAGATCGGCACCGATAACTTGACTGCCCACCTCATAGTCGGAGAGATCCTCCATTAATATTAAGAGCCGATCCCCCTGGTTGCCGACATAATAGGTATCAGGAATTCGCAATTCGGTTTGGCTGGCCAGTTCAGACATAAATCGCGCTTCCCGTTCATTCAGCCTGTAGCTCATCGAAATTTCACGATTCGTTGGGTTTTGAGACGAAAATTTAGCCACCAAATGCCTCGGCGCGGACGAACCCTTCCCGTTGTACTCAAGGGATAGCCCGGCGATTTCGGCCATCATCCCGGTGCCGTCCCCGATGGTGGTCAGCGCTACAGAAGCCACCGTTTCAGTCTTGGGCAGGTAGCCCTGCGCCTGGAACAACTCGGTTAGAAACTTGGGCGTAAAGCCCAGAGGAAGTTCTGGAATTTCCATTATTTACGCTCCTTCGGCGATAAAAACCACAACCCTTGAGGGCCCTCAAATTGCATCCTGTCCTATCAACCTCATGAAAGCAGCGCTCTTTGGGACAGCCTTACACGCTACAACGCTTTCACATCGATCCTCATCCCCCGCCATCGACCTGTACAACCTTGCCGGTAAGCCCGCGATTCAGTCGGACCGAATCCCCGCTAGAGCGACGAGCCGCCATCGACAGGGAGAATAGCCCCAGTGATGCCGCCAGCCACATCACTAGATAAATAGCGCGCTAAGCCAGCCACTTCTTCAACCGTATTCAACCGCTTAATGGCAGACTCTTGGGCATAAGTCTCCTTAAATGCCTCATAGGTTAATCCCATGGTTTCGGCCGCAGCCGGGCCCGAGGTCAGCATCAAATCAGTCTCGACGGCGCCCGGGCTGATGGCATTAACTGTGATGCCAGATTCTCCATACTCAAAAGCGGCTGCTTTAGTAAAACCATTCATCGCGTGTTTAAAGGTGATGTAATGCGACACGTTTTGCTTATTGGCTTGGCTACCTTCCACTGAGGAAATATTAATAATCCGCCCCCAGCCACGATCCAGCATGTCGGGCAACGCACGACGGGTTGCCCAAAAGCAGGAATCAAGAATCCAGGTGCTGGCTTCCTGCCAAGCCGCTTCACTGAGTTCGTGAATCGGCGCAAAGCCCGACGACCCGCCCGCATTATTAACCAGAATATCAATGCGACCCAGTTGGCGGATGGTTTCATCCACAATCCACTCGACCGCATCTTGATCGGTGACGTCTCCCGCCAGAAAAATCGCTTCACTGCCGCAATCCCAATCCTTGAGGGTCGCCGCACCTTTTTCCGGTGAACGTCCGTTAATGGCGACTCGCGCCCCTGCCTCGAGAAACGATTCAGCGATCCCGCGCCCAATCCCCCGAGTGCCCCCGGTAATCAAAGCAACCTTCCCTTCTAGCTCACGCATCCTATAACTCCTCACGTTTGACCGCATAAGACTAACCTAACGCATCTTGGCAGCAACCTAAAAGCACCGAAACCTTAAAAACACATCCACGGCTATTTACTGACTTCATCGATCAAACTCGAGCTCAGCCCGGCTGGAGTATTGGCGCTTTAGCTGCAATCATGACGACAGACAGATAGGCTCAGCAATTAATGCTTTAGCACTGCAGCAAGGGACCCATGAAGACAAATCCTCGAAACATTCTCTTGATCACCACGGATCAAATGCGCTTTGACGCCCTGGGATGTAATGGTGGCCAGGTTGCAAGGACGCCCAATATCGACCACTTAGCTGCAACTGGGATCAACTATTCCCGCGCTCACAATCAGAATGTGGTTTGCATGCCGGCGCGAGCCACAATCGTCACCGGCCAACACGTCGCCTCCCACGGTGTCTGGATGAACGGCGTCGCTCTCCCAGAGAATCAAGCCACCGTTGCGCATCACCTTAAGGCGAATGGCTACCAGACTGCGCTGTTGGGTAAAGCGCATTTTGAACCCTGGCTTGGAGACCCCGCGGATTTTTTTGAGAACCGAATGGCTGAAGTGGGCAGCACCGGTCCACATCGCGGCTTCGATCACATGGAACTGGCGAATCACTTCTTTGAGGGACACTCGCACTACGATCACTGGATGAAGAACCACCCCGAGTACAAAGCGCGTTTCTATCCCATGGTCACTGATCGAGGGCAGAACACAATCGGAAACGGCGAGACCGGGGCGCTTCAGGTTTGGCCTATGGATGTTCCAACCGAGCTTTATCACACTCACTGGGTTGCCGAGCGCACCATCGATTGGCTCTCAGGGATTGATCAAGATCCCTTCTTTTGCTGGATGAGTTTCCCAGATCCTCACCATCCATGGGACATCCCGGCCAATGAAAAAACCCGACTCGATTGGCGTAACGTGCCCTTGCCACATCTTTACCGGGAAACACACGCAGCGCGTTTAGCCTTGCTTAAGCAAAAACCAAAACATTGGCTGGGCTACTATGAGGGTAGCCTTTGGAGCAACCTTGAGTCTCCAAGAGATTTCGTCCCCGCTGATCTCACATCAGATCAAATCAAAGAAATTAATGCCTACACCCATATTGAGAACGAACTCATTGACGAGGCGATTGGACGCGTCATTGACTGGCTGGAATCCAAAAACCTGATGGAAACCACCGATATCTTTTTTACCACCGATCATGGTGAGCTTCAGGGTGACTTTGGATTGCTGTTTAAAGGCCCCTATCACGTCGACGCACTGATGCGCCTCCCTTTTATCTGGAAACCAGCTGGCTGCGCCGATGTGTCAGCGGCGTCGATTGACGCTCCGGTAGGTCATCTCGACTTG
>Ga0315330_10001120_pt1 | contig 17804 bp, 11 predicted proteins | sample M140m34915metaG_FD_203453 | JGI IMG/M metagenome (GOLD analysis project Ga0315330, IMG submission 203453) | Ammonia-oxidizing marine archaeal communities from Monterey Bay, California, United States - M1 40m 34915 | ecosystem: Environmental > Aquatic > Marine > Intertidal zone | place: USA...
TCAAAGTTCATCGCCGACATCAGACGCTCATAACGATGCTCAAGATCAAAGAAAACCGGCTGTGTATCCATAACAATCTCCCGTGCCGAGACGAGAAAAATGAATCACGTCAAGACGACAAAAACCAATTTCTTGGCAAGGGCCTGTTTGCTACCGCGGTACACTTATTCATGGAACCGGTCATTATTGTAGTAAGACAACATGGATAAAGACGCCCAGTCAAATCTGCCAGCAGAATTCGACTTGAACAAATAGCAAGAACAAAAAAATGCACGCCGCAAGACTGGAAGGATTATGAGCTTGCCTGCGAAACTCAAGGGTTAACCGGGCCCTCATCGAAACCTCTAATTAATGCAGCGAGCGGTGGGCAAAAGCGTTCCATTACAATCCAAGGGCAGGGTGTTTCACCATTGAATGCCGGGAAAATATTTTACGTCAGACGACCGACAAAATCAGGCTTGTTCTTCCAAACGGCCAGGGCACATGCTCTGCATCATACATTCTGAAAAATCGCCAAAAGAGGACCGGCGTGTGGTCAATTAACTGCAATAACGGAGCGACGGCTTTGGGCACGTTCGTAGCATATGGACGAGGCAAGGGGTCCTCAGGGGAGGGACGAGACAATCTTGGCAGGCTCATCCGATTACAATTGGGGCTACGTCCAATTGATCCCTGCGGCTTGCGGGGCAGCGCCAAAGTCCCGCTAACCGCCAACAAATATCTCACAGCGCCTTCAGCGCCGCTCTAACCTCTGCCTTCAGCGGGTCGGCTTCTAGCAGGCGGGGCATGATGGCTTGCCAGTTTTGGCGGGCGGTATCCTTATCGCCACGAGCAGCGGCGGCTTGGCCTAGGCGCCAGAGGGCTTGAGGGTTTTTCGGTTCACGGACAATTACGCGATCGAAGGCTTTTTTAGCATCCGGCGTCACCTGTCCATCATTAGCGGCGATTTCAATTTCTGCATACTGAATCAACAAGCCAACATTGGCCGGCTGCAGCTTAAGCGCATTGGCGAGAGCGCCTGCTGCATCTGCTCTCCGGTCCAGCACCATATAAGCATTCGCGAGGCGGAGCCAGCCTTGGTAATTGTCCGGGTCCTCTTCAAGCTTACCGGCCAAGCTATCCACCATGCCTTGTATCATCGCCATACGATCTTCGGGCGTCATCTCCTGTGCGGCCTGCATTTGCTCTTGCGTCGGGCCTGGCGCGGATGCAGCACCAGTTGCGCGAGAAGTGGTGGCCGCAGGCGTCGGAGTAGGCGTAGGGGCTGCCGTTCCTGAACGGCCTTCCAATTCCTGAATGCGTTCAAACACCGTATCCGCCCACGGTGCTTTAGGCGGTGCACTGGCAAGCAGGGCCTTCAAGGCCTCAATAGCGCCAGGACGGTCGCCCTTCTCCAGATAAGCCAGCGCCATATAAAAAAGCGCGCGGGGATCATCTGGTTGGATCGCTAATATCTGCTTAAACGCCGCTTCTGCCGCCGGCACGACACGACCATCTGCTGCGGCAACAAGGGTTTCACCATATTCGCCGATCAAGTCTGCATCCGGTGGGTCCGTCAGCTCCACGGCTGAAGCAAAGGCTGTCGCCGCATCGTTCATCCGACCCATGGCCACATAGGATCGGCCAAGCAGCCCCCAGCCCTCGGCATCTTTGGGATTATCCTTAAGGCGGGCTTCCAATTGGGTGATCAACGCCTCGAAACTGTCTGCTGGGGCCTCCGCCCCGTCCCCATGGTTAGAGGCGACGGTAACGGTATCCACCGGGCGCTGGCTTGGCCTGTCTAGCGTCTCCATGCTAGCAACGGTGCCCTGCACTGCTGCACCGAGGCTAGCTATTGCAGCGACTGCGAACATCATCGCCGTTGGCCATAAAGGCCTTGGCCGCACCGAGAGCATGCGCATCATGGTCCAGCCCGCAATAACAAGTGCGATAACGGTTGCAGATATCCAAAACACCATGGCGGACGAAGCTCCCGAGATAAAACGCAGACTGGCGGCACATTAACGATATCATTGGCGAAGTCACCGCAGCACAGTATGCTTGCCTACCTGTCCTTTAGAGACGCCGCAACAAACTTCGAGCCTCAAAAAGTATGCCGGATTCGTCACAAAACAAGACTGGTTCAACGGACGGTGCAGCCTTGGCGGCGCGGCTCGTCGCCGGGGACCATGCTTTAGCTGACCAGCTCCTGGCGGAGCTACGGCAGAGCAGACTGCTGAACCAAGTTGCAGAAGCCGTGAACGGCCCCGGCGGGCTGGACGTTATTCTGCCGTGCCTTGTTGGCTTGATAGCCGCAGCGCTGGACGCGGATCGCTCAACGCTCTTCCTGCACGATGCTGAAGCAAAGCAATTGTTTTCCCGCGTGGCCAGCGACAGTGGTGTGCTAGAAATTCGGATACCGCAGAATGATGGCATCGCTGGTGCCGTGTTCAGGACAGGTAAGGCTGAACGCATAGATGATGCTTATGCCGACACGCGCTTCAACCGTGCAGTCGATAAATCCACTGGATACAAGACCGAAACCATCCTGGCATCTCCTGTTCTGGCTGCGGACGGTCGAACTGTCGGCGTGGTGCAACTCCTAAACAAAGCTGGCGGCCCATTCACAGAGGCTGACCAGGACCAGGCCCTATCCATGGCCCGGCAGGCCGCGTCTGCGCTAGAAAAAGCTTGGCTGCATGAGCGGCTGGAGCGCGCTAAGCAGGATGAAGCCAAGCTGCTGGAAATGGCAGAATGGATTTCCTCAGAATTGGATCTGGACCGTCTGCTCAGCCGTCTGGGTGACGCCACCATGGAATTGCTGGACTGCGAACGCGCGACCATCTTCGTGCTGGACCCGGATAAGAATGAGCTTGTGTCCCGCGTCGCCAGCGGCGGGGATGTGAAGGAAATTCGTATTCCGACAAGCACTGGCGTGGCAGGCGCTGCATTCATGAGCCACAAAATCGACAATGTACCGGACGCCTATGCGGACCCGCGCTTTAACCAAGCTGTCGACAAAGCGACAGGTTTCAACACCCGTTCGATCCTGGCTGCACCTATTCTGGACCGCAACGGCGCTTCTGTTGGTGTGGTGCAGGCGCTGAATAAGCGCGGTGGGCCGTTTGGAGCGGATGAAGAGCGGCGCGTGCGCGCATTCTCGTCTCAGCTGGCGGTCGCATTGCAGAACGCTCAGCTGTTCTCGGATGTGCTTTCTCTGAAGAACTACAATGAAGGCATCCTGAAATCCCTCTCCAACGGCGTTGTGACGCTGGATGCAGATAGTGCTTTGGTTAAAGCCAACGATTCAGCGGAACGCATTCTGGGCTTCAATTTAGCCAAAACGAGCAATGCCCCGCGTGAGGCCGACACCCTATTCGGCGCGCACAATGAGTGGATTCTCAAAAGCATCGACTATGTCACCCGCACCGGTGCCGATGATTATCATGCCGATGCGGATTTCGCCCTGGCCGACGGCTCCAAAGTCTCGGTCAACCTGACAGTCTCGCCGCTGCGTGGCGTGAAGGATGAGCCGCTTGGCTGTGTCCTTGCCTTTGAAGACATCACGTCTGAAAAGCGCGTTCGCGGTGCCATGTCACGTTATATGACGAAAGAAGTCGTCGACCGACTGCTTGAAGCAAACACTATGGCGCTTGGCGGCGAGGCCGTTGAAGCGACCGTGCTGTTCTCTGATATCCGACGCTTCACCTCCCTGGCCGAAGGCATGAGCGCCCAAGGCGTGGTCGAGCTGCTGAATGAGTATTTCACCGACATGGTGGAAGTGATCTTCAAGCGCGGCGGTGTGCTCGATAAATATATCGGCGACGCAATCATGGCCGTATTCGGCGCCCCCATCGCAACTGGCCGTCACGCAGATGACGCCGTGGCAACGGCGACGGACATGAAACTTGCACTCGCCATCCTGAACACCCGCCGGATTAAGCGCGGCCAGGAGCCCATTGATATCGGCATTGGCTTGGCGACAGGCGAAGTGCTTTCCGGCAGCATCGGGTCAGAGAAGCGCCTGGACTATACGGTCATCGGTGACAGCGTAAATCTGGCGTCACGCATGGAAGGGGCCACTAAGCATTACGGCGCTGGAATTCTTCTATCCGAAACAACGGTCGCCGCTCTTAAAGATGACCATATGATCCGTTCCGTTGATTTAATCCGCGTTAAAGGCCGCGAAACACCCGTCGAGATGTTCGAGGCGCTGGACCACGCTGCCAAACTTGAAGGCGACCCGGTTCGGGCGATGCTGGACCCGTTCCATCGCGCAATCAAAGAATTCAGGGCGCAGAATTGGGAAGCGGCCAGCACGGCATTTCAATTCGTCCTAGACGTCCGCCCAGGCGATGGTCCGGCGCAAGTCTATCTCAACCGTTGCAGTTATTATCAAGAAACCCCACCACCCGATAACTGGGATGGTGTGTGGCAAATGTCTGAGAAGTGACAAAAAATTAGGTCACAATGCGCGCTGGTGACTAGCGCGAAGCAAGATTCCGCCATAAGCTTGTCATCAAGCTGTCCTAAATGAGCTGGGATCAATTGAAATTGGCATACCGGCTGCCGTGCTTTGCGGTCCGGCAAGGGTGGTGAACAACCAGATGCGCCTGCGGATTCTACAGCATGGATTAAGACTTGTTCTTGCCTGCCTCATGCTGTCCGCATCCCCGGCTATAGCTGATACCCCAGGCCCTTCCGGTGCCATTATTGAAACCATTCGCCATGGAGCACTTGATCTGAAGGCACGGCACGTTCGCCCTCCAGGCACTGGCCTTGATACAATCATACTCGTCCATGACGCGCTTGGCGGCTTTGAATCGACACTGATTGCTGAATTGCAAACAGCACTTGCGAAGGATGGCCTAAGTACGCTTGCGATTAACCTAAGCCTTGGCGTGAGCGCGCGGATGACCGCATTTGAATGTAATGAACGCCATCTCCATCGCTACGAAGACGCGCTGGAAGAAATTGATGCCTGGGCGGATTGGCTGTTGGGCGAGGGCCTGGGACCAGTCGCATTGGTGGGCCATGGCCGGGGTGGTGCACAGGTCGCATGGTATCTGGCGAAGACGGCCGGCAAGCGTGTTAATGCCGCCATATTACTGGCACCAAGTGGATGGACGCCACGCTCTGCCGATCTTGAATATCGCGCGCGCTACACAAACGGCATCGCGGCGCTGCTAACCCGGATCGCCAGCTTCAAGCCCGATGACTACATCGACAATGTGCCGTTTCTGCACTGCGGCTCTGTTGTCGCAACCCGCGCTTCAATCAATAGCTATTACGGTGTTGAGCCCAAGCGGGATGCGCCAACCGTTCTTGCGAACGTCAAAACCCCAGTGCTCGCGCTGCTCCCCGACCCGCTTTCGGACAATGACGACGTCACGAAACGCCTTTCGGCAATTAAAAATCAATTTGTCAGCGTCCGCTCGATTCCTGGTTCCGACACCCAATTCTCAAGCTACGCATTACCTATCGTGGTGAAAGCGATCGAGGCCTATTTGCAGAGCTTGCGACCGTCGCGGAAATAGGCACTAGACACATATACATCGACGCTCGTAATGCACACCGGCCTATCTGTCAGACCTAAATCTAGGCGAAAGGCAGAATTAATGGCTCTTGCGCAGTTCCGAATCAAGTTCCCAGTGGCGACGTTTAGCCGTGCCATACATCCTATAATTGCTAAGTTTGTCAGGGCGTAGTGTAAGACTAAAGCCCCATCCATAACTTTGCTGGAAATTGACACGAACACCGTCATAGCTTTTAAAAACCGACGATTTGATGTCGTAGGAGCTGTTCGGTATACGCGCCTCCCCTGTGATTTTGCCATCAGCCGCCTTCAACATCCACGTAGCGCTACGACCGCTTGTATTCGACCACGTCCCCGCCAGACTCTCGTCAATTCCAGCTTGCTTCATTTCTGAAAAAGGCTTTTCATCAGCACATGTTGCCTACAATTGGGTATTGGCCAATCGATACCATGACCCGCACCAAGACCGTCGAAATTATAACCTATGTGTTTAAAATTTATAAGATAGTTAAGCAGAAGCTAGTCCAGCAATAAGTTACCCAGCAACATAACCAGTGAATTTTGGCCCTCGCTAGACGCTAATGTCACTACCGTTGCGTATGAGCCGTATTAGCGCCTTCAAAATAACGAACGACGCCTGATGCGATGGATTCTGCGATTTCTCTCCGGCCCACCTTGCTGTTAAGGCGCTTGGCGTCCTCCGCATTCGACAGAAAACCGAGTTCAATCAGGACAGATGGCACATCCGGTGCCTTCAACACCGCGAACCCCGCAGACCGTTTGGGACGATTGAGCAGAGGTACAGTGTTCGCCATAGCGAACAGAAGATCGTCTGCAGCGGCGGAGGATTGATTTTTCGTCTCCCGTTGCGCCAGATCGATAAGAATGCCGACGACTTCTTTCGGCCCGTCATTCAACGGCGCGCCGCCGATCAAGTCCGCCGCGTTAGCCTGTCGCGCAAGCCGGTCAGCCTCCCGGTCAGAAGCGCGCTCGGACAAAGTGTACAGGGAGGCGCCGGCGATGTGGCGATCCGGATGGGAGTCTGCGTGCAAGGCAATGAATAAATCCGCCTTCGCTTTCCGCCCGCGCCGCACCCGTTCGCGCAGACGCAGGAATACATCGCCACTGCGGGTCAGCACGACTTTATAGCCGCCCCGCCGCTCTAGCAGCCGTTTCAATTCTTTTGCGACAGCCAGATTGACCCGCTTTTCGATGACCCCGCCAACGCCTGTCGCACCCGGGTCCTGGCCACCATGCCCCGCATCGATCACGATAACTCGCTTGGGCAGCGCCCTTTGTTTTGGCGGTCCTGCAGGCTTGGGACGAAGCTCGCCGTATATCTTGGAAGGCGGGTGCTTACTGTAAGTGAGGTCCACAACAAGACGGTCCTTGCGGGAACCGGCGGCGGCCAGCAAACCTGCCGAATGGATGGCGCTGTTGCGCTTCAAGTCAAACACCAAACGATAAATATCAGGGCGGAATTGGCCGTGGCGAAGCCCTGTCACGCCAGCGACGGCAAGGCTCGCAGGGTTTGCGCGCCATGCCCCGGATGGAAGGTCAACCACCAACCGTGCCGGAGACTGCAGCGCGAACGCCCGAAATTTGACCACGTGAGAGAGATCAACAACAAGCCTAGCACCGCCTGCTTTCGCAGCCCCCCGCACGCCCAGCACATCAGCCCGGGCAGGCAGAAGTACGACTGCCTGTAAGACAGCCAAAGCCACGATCGCCAACATGAAGAAAGTGCGTTGCATCAATGTTCTTCGCCCCGTTGTTAGAGCGCCGTCAAAATGCAGAATCTCACGAATCAGCGCAAGGCTTATGTCGATTTTGATTGTTATTAGTGCGGTCTCTCTCTAAACCCTATCATTGGGTTCATGTTTTAGCGTGCCGCCCCCTTGTCGCAACGAGTCAGAAACGCCTGAAATATGGCGGACATGCGCGGGGGCGCCGTTGAATAAGGCCTTTATTGGCGGAAAATCGCCGTATTGGTCGAATCTTACTGAGTTTCACATCTAATTGCTTGCGGAAGTTCCGTTCCGGCATGTGCGTCGTTGAAAGACACAATCGATCCCCCTTTAAGGCAAGCGCGCTTCGACGCGCCCAAGACGTTAGGTATCGGCCATACCAGCAATGTGCGTTGGAGCGTTCGCGCCTGGTGCCGCTAAACTTGTGTTCTTTCATAAAATTTGAACCGTCCAGCCCCCAATTGGGCTCGGTCGTTCTAAGGCGCCTACGCCGGCCTGAAGGGCCCGCGAGGGAGAATACCCCCAATGTCCAAATCTATGTTAATCGACGCCGCGCAGCCGGAAGAAACGCGCGTGGTGGTGCTAGGCCCTAACGGCCTAGAAGAATTTGACTTTGAATCTTCATCCCTTCGCACGCTGAAGGGCAATATCTATTTGGCAAAAGTCACGCGCGTAGAGCCAAGTTTGCAGGCTGCGTTCGTTAGCTATGGCGGCAATCGCCACGGCTTCCTGCCGTTCAATGAAATCCACCCGGACTATTACCGCATCCCCATCGCGGACCGAGAAGCGATCGCTGAAGCCGCTGCCGCAGAGCGCGCCGAGCGTGTCGAGGATGACGAGGACGAAGATACCGAAGATGACGTCATCGAAGCAGAAGTTGTGGATGTTACCGAAGACAGTGCTGCTGATTCCGACGACACCTCGGACGATGACGCGGAAGAGGTTGAAGCCTCCGATGACGGCGATGCCGCAGAAAAATCCACAGAGGCCGCTGACGATAGTGCGCTTGAGGACGACGCGGTTATCGCAAAAGCCGAAACTGCTGAGGACGATGGCGATAGTACCAACACCGAAGCAGGTGATGACGGCGAAGAAGGCGAAAATGGAGATGGCCGCTCCATCGCTATGTCCGCTGAGAACACCGAAGACAAAATAGAGAAGCCTCATGACGCTGCGGAAGCAGCGGAAGCAGACGCGACTGAGGGAAGCTCAGACGAGCAACCAGTAGAAGCTGCAAAAGAACCAACTGCTGAGGCGGCACCTGCAGCCGAAGCACCCGCTGCGGACGACAATGGAGCCACTGAAGCCGGCGCTGATCCAGAAGCAGACGCTATAGCCGAGACCGAAGACGCCTCCGGCGGGGCTCGCGCCAGCGACAAAGAAAGCACCGATGCTGAACCAGCCGCGCGCACACCCCGCCGTCGCCGCAATACGCGGAAATCACAGCCACGCCGCCATTACAAGATTCAAGAGGTCGTAAAGCGCGGCCAGGTCATGCTAGTCCAGGTTTCCAAGGAAGAACGTGGCGGCAAGGGCGCAGCCATGACCACATATATCTCCCTCGCTGGGCGGTATTGTGTGCTCATGCCCAATACCGGCAAAGGCGGCGGCGTATCCCGGAAGATCACGGACGTGAAGGATCGTAAGCGTCTTAAAGGCATTATCGACGATCTGGAATTGCCCCAGGGCATGGCAACGATTGTCCGTACCGCAGGCACCAGCCGGACCAAGGCGGAAATCAAACGGGATCATGAATTCCTGTTGCGATTGTGGGATGAAATACGCGAACGCACGCTGACCTCCACAGCCCCTGCCCTCATTTATGAGGAGGCAAGCCTGGTCAAGCGGGCTATCCGCGATCTGTATACCCGCGATATTGAGTCTGTTTCCGTTCAAGGCGACGGCGCTTATCGTGAAGCCAAAGACTTCATGCGCTCCCTGATGCCAAGCCATGCGAAGCGCGTACAGCCCTATAAAGAAGCCACACCGCTGTTCCAGAAACACGGCGTTGAAGGCCGATTGGAAACGCTCTTTGACCCGATTGTGCGCCTACCATCCGGCGGATATCTCGTTATCAACCAGACCGAAGCCCTGGTTGCGGTTGACGTAAACTCCGGGCGTTCCACACGTGAGCGGAATATCGAAGAGACTGCGGTCAACACCAACAAAGAGGCCGCCGTTGAGGTGGCCCGCCAACTGCGTTTGCGCGAGTTGGCGGGCATCGTCGTTATCGACTTCATTGATATGGATGAGCGGCGCAACAATGCCGCTGTCGAACGCAAGCTGAAAGACGCCCTGAAGGTTGACCGTGCCCGTGTGCATGTTGGCCGGATGAGCCCGCTTGGCCTGATGGAAATCTCCCGGCAACGCCTGCGCCCATCCATGTTTGAAACCAGTTTCCATGAATGCCCAAGCTGTTCCGGCCTAGGCCGGGTCCGGTCCCTTGAAAGCAATGCGCTGGGCGTGCTGCGCGCAGCAGAAGACGCAGCAAATGCTACCGGGAACGGGGCGGATATCGCCGTTACTGCCGCGACGGATTGCATTATGTATATCCTGAATAATAAGCGCGACATCGTTGCCCGCATCGAAGAAAGCTACGGTGTGCGAATTCTATTCAACCAGGATGACAAAATGGCGCCGCATGAGCGGAAAGCCGAAATCATCCGCCAGGGCGAAGGCGGTGGCACGCCGGCAGCTGCGTCTGAAGCCAAGTCAGCGCGGCAGGAAGAACCCGAAGCGCGCGAGGGTGGCCGTGATGAGGGTCGAGGCCGTGGTCGTGGTCGCAACAATCGCGGTGGCGATAAAAATGATCGCGGCGAAAAAGAAGGGCGCGGCGGTCGTAATCGCAACCGCAGTGCTGGAGACACAGAAGAAGCTGCGGCAGAGGCTGCACTCGCACCTAATGGGACCAATGATGCGGATGAGGATGGCGGCAACCGTCGCCGTCGGGGTCGTCGCGGCGGTCGTCGCAGGGGCCGGAATGACGAGAATGGCGAAGCAGACTTAAACGTTGATGCAGCGACGACAGAGACCGAAGGCGAGGCGGCGAATACGCAGCCTAAAGCAGACGGCGAAGAATCCGGTGGTCGCAAGCGTCGCCGCCGGGGTCGAGGCCGTGGCCGCAACCGGAAGTCCAACGATGGTGAAAACCAGACGCCGGGCGAAGCAGCAGAGGGTTCAACGGACGCAAACGCTGAAGCTGCAGAGGTAACGGACGAAGGCACGCAGCCAGAAGCTGAAGCTGTTGTAGGCAGGCAAGCTGATGCGCCCGTCGAGGCCGCCTTAGAAACAGCGCTAGAGCCCGCTGAAACCGTCGCTGAGCCCGCTCCAGAAACAGTCGTCGAAGCGGAACCTGAGCCTCTTGCTGAAGCTGGTCCAGAACCCGCGCCGGAGCCGGAGAAACCTGCCGGTCCGCCCAAATCTGGCTGGTGGCGTCGCCTCAGCTCCTAACATTCTATCCTAACGCCTAAACCGGAAAGGTCCCCATTATGACCGGCCGCATGTTCCTGCAAACGCCTGGGCCCACGAATATCCCTGACGATATTCTGAGCGCTATGCACCGTCCCGCGGAGGATTTCTCCACACCGGAATTCATCGCCACCATGACGGCGATGTTCAGTCAGCTGAAAGACCTGTTTGCGACCACGGGCGAGGTCTTCGCCTATATCGCGAACGGTCATGGCGCGTGGGAAGCCTCCATCGTCAACCTGCTCTCCCCTGGTGACCGTGTGCTGGTGCCGGAAACGGGGCGGTTTTCCGTCGTGTGGCGGGATATGATCAAGGCGTTTGGCATCACGGCGGAAGAGATTCCGAATGACTGGCGGAGTGCTATTGACCCGCAAAAGGTCGAGGACGCATTGCGCCGGGACACCGAACGCAAGATCAAAGCCGTACTGATTGTCCATGTGGAAACTGGTACCGGCTCCGTCACAGACCTGCGCGCCATTCGTGCGGCGATTGATTCGGCGGGCCACCCGGCGCTGCTGGTGGTGGACGCCATCGCATCCTTTGGCTGTCATGGACTGAAAATGGATGAAATGGGCGTCGATTGCGTTATCGCGGCCTCTCAAAAAGGCCTGATGATGCCAATCGGCCTATCGTTCACGGCAGCTGGCCCGAAGGCGATGGAAGCATCTGAAAAATGCACGACAAACCGGGAATATTGGTCCTGGAAAAGCCGGATGGCGCTGGAAATGTACCGACGTTTCTGCGGCACTGCACCCATGCATATGGTCTGGGGCCTGATGCGGACCATGGAGAAAATCCGCGAAGAAGGCATCGACAACATCGTCGCCCGCCATGCGCGCTTGGGCGAAGCCGCGCGCCGGGCCGTCGGCGTATGGGCGGAAGGGGGTGCGATGGAATTCAATACGATTGATCCTGCGGCCCGCTCCAACTCCATCACCTGCATCCGCACGCTGGGCGATACGGACCCGGATGCAATTCGCACCATTGCGCGGGAGAAATTCAACGTCAGCCTTGGCGGCGGATTGGCGGACCTCAAAGGTATGGCCTTTCGCATCGGCCATATGGGGGAGATGAACGAACCCATGCTGCTCGGCGCGTTAGGCGGCCTGGACGTCACGCTGAAGCATATGGGCGTCCCCCATGGCGATGGTGCGCTGGATGCCGTAACCAAATATTTGGCTGAAACCGCTTAGCCCCATATCGCACCCAAAGGAGACGTCCGCATGGCCCGCGTACCTTACCTAGACGCTGATGATCTGCCGGAGGAACACAAGCACCTCCTGAACCGGCCCATCAACCTGTTCCGCGCGCTCGTGCATTCACCGGGTGCTGCTAAAGCGATGTCCGGCTTAGGGGGCTATATCCGCCATGGCTCGAAGCTGGATGAGCGGGTGCGCGAGCTGGCCATCCTGCAAGTCGGCTGGCTCGCCAAAAGCCCCTATGAATGGTCCCATCACGTCAAAATCGGCAAAGATTTTGGCCTGACGGACGCTGATATCGAAGCGCTGAAAGCTGAGACCGCAGGCGAGACAACCCATCTCTCCCCCCTGGAACGCCTCGCCCTGCAAGCCGCCCGCGAAATGGCGGCGGATGGCGGCGAAATGCAGGCGGAGACCTTCAAAGCCCTAGAAGCCCACCTCCCCAGCAACCTCCTCATAGACCTCACCATCACCATCGGCTTCTACTGCGCCATAGTCCGCATCCTCCCCTCCATCGGGATAGACGTAGAGGACAGCTACCAGCCGCATCTGGATGCGCATCCGTTAACTTGATTTCGACATCGAGCTTACGCAACTGCGGAGAGGACATGCTGGAAGAAATGACCGTGGCTGGTGATGTCTTTAAAATTAGTCGATGATTCGAATCGAATAATCACTTTGGTCCCCCTCTGAGTTGTTCGACCTAGAGGGATATTATTTATCCTGTCAGAGTAGGATCAGAAGAAGGCAGGCAAGCGAGGTAAGCCTTAAGAGACCGTAGGTAAACTGCGCCAGGTAGAGGTGCTTGAAAGCCAAGTCCAGTCGATAGCGGCTGCGGTCCTTGAGATTAGCGTAACGCAGCAGTCGTACTACCGATGGCGCAAGCAGTATGGCGGGATGGTGCGCGACCAGCTTCGGCGCTTGAAGGAGCTTGAGAAGGAGAACTTGCGGCTCCGCCGTGCGGTCTCAGACTTAGTGTTGTAAAAGCAGATCCTTCAGGCTGAGACAGAACCGTGGCCGAAGGCCGCGTAAGTCTGTCGAAGGGACGTGGAAACTATTGAGCCCCGTCCGTCGCCGGCGTTGTATTGATCATGTACGGGAGCGGCTTGGCATATCGGAGCGCCGGGCTTGCCGCACACTTGGCCAACATCGTTCAAGGTGATGCCAGCGTCCGTCGGGGCCTTCAGGTGAAGCCAGCCTGACGGCAGACATCATCGAATTGGCTCGCACCTATGGTCGATACGGCTATCGCCTAAACATCCAATTTGCCTTCCATACTGGCTGTCGTTCACCAGTTTTTGCACCATAAGCGTGTGCAGCGGATCTGACGGCATGAAGGGCTTAAAGTACCGCAGAAGCAGGCGAAAAAGGGGTGGCTGTGGCTGAATGACGGGTCGTGCGTCCGTCTCAGGCCAGAACGCCCCAATCATGTGTGGTCATATGACTTCGTCCATGACCGGACTGACGTCGGGCGGGTCTACTGCACGCTGAACATCATCGATGAGTTCCCGCGGGAAGCATTGGCGATCCGCGTTGATCGCAAGCTTAACTCCATCAATGTGGTGGATGCCCTGACGGATCTCTTCACCCTACGGGGACCGCCAGCATTCATCCGTTCCGATAATCCCTCTCGGCCATTGCTGCGCAATCGCCTGCCGGTCAGTGGGACCTGAGTTCATCGCAGAGAAGGTTCAGGAGTGGATCAGCGCCCTGGGTGCCAAAACTGCTTACATCACACCCGCTGACCGGCAGCGGTTTGGCTTCAAACCGCGACAGGGGGCTCACCTTGGGAGAACGGGTACTACGAGAGCTTCAATCCCCGCTTCAGGGGTGAGCTGCTCAACAGAGAAATCTCCTACACACTCAAGGAGGCCAAAATCATCATCGAACAATGCTGACGGCACTATAACAGCAAGCGCCATCACAGCGCTTTGGCCCGGCGGCCGCCAGCCCCTGAAGTGCTCATACCCCTAGAGCAGAGACCGTATATCCAATAACATTACAACCGGACCAACCAGTGAGTGGCTGGCCAACAGCCAACACTCGAGCATCACTAAGCTTGGAGGTTACAATCATTGTATAGATGCCTATTTTTCTATTAATAATTGTGATTTACGACTGTCTTCTGCTGAATGCAACAGGAAACCTTATGAATCGTCAGAAATCGGCAGTATCCATACGATTCTGGAGGCTTTCTGCTAGAGAGGTATTCACCGCAGATGCAAAGCTCCGCAGGCTTTAGTTCTCAGTGAAACCTCAGTTGGAGGGTGGAAAAATAGGATAATCAGTCGGACTAAACTCCGGCGCGTTTCTGACGCATGTCCTAAAGACAATTCACGCGACAACTGGTTCTATCTGATACGAACCTATGCTAGGCAAAATCGGTCTGGGGCCATTTTAGACGCCACATTCGTACTGATCTAAGAACTCCCCAGCGTCAATAAATTCTCAACTGGCTTATACAGCTCCTCCAGATACGCCACGTCCGCCGCATCCAGCGTAATCTCTGCCGCCACCACAAGTTGGTCCAGTTGCTCCACCCGTGAGACGCCGATGACGGGGGCTGTGATTTCTGGCTTGTTCTGCAGCCAGGCGACCGCGATTTGGGCGGGGGCGTGGCCGGTGCGGGCGGCAACTTCTTGCACGCGGGCGGCGATTTGGAAATCCATTTCGCCGCGGTAGAGACCGCTGGTGCGTTTTGCGTCTGCGCCCTTGGAACGGGTGGTGGAGCCTGCGTCCAATCCGCCTTTATAGGTGCCTGTCAGGATGCCGCGCGCCAGGGGGCTCCAGGGGGTAAGGCCGATGCCGGTGGCGATGCAATAAGGGTTCATCTCTCGTTCTTCCTCACGGTAGATCAGGTTGTAGTGGTTCTGCATGGAGATGAACTTGGTCCAGCCATTCCGCTCCGCCAACATCTGCAATTCCGTGAACTGCCAGGCGAACATGCTGGATGCGCCGAGATAGAGCGCCTTCCCGGATTTCACCACATCATGCAGCGCTTCCATCGCCTCCTCGATGGGGGCAGAGGCCGCGCCTAGGCCGCCATGGGGGTGACGGTGGATGATAAGCTGGTCCACGTAATCAACACCCAAGCGCTTCAAGCTAGCTTCAATCCCCTCCATGATGTGCTTGCGGGAAAGGCCGCCCTGGTTCGGGTTCCTGCCCATGGGCGCGGAAAGCTTGGTAGTGAGAACGTATTTCTCCCGCGCTGTCATGCCTCGCAGAATTTCGCCCGTGACTTCTTCGGACGCACCCAGGCCATACACATCCGCACAGTCGAAATAATAGAGGCCATGGTCGAGCGCTGCCTTGAAGATTGGCTTCGCATCATCAATCGAAAGCGTCCAATCACCCTGATGCCCCCGCCCCGGCACGCCAAAATTCATAGTGCCAAGGCATAACTGCGAAACGCTAAGGCCAGACTTGCCGACTGGGCGAGATTTCAACATGATAGATTATCCTTCGTAGCCGCATTGGATGAGGCGGGCGGCCTCGAGCGCTGAATACGTGAGAATAGCGTCCGCGCCTGCGCGTTTGAAGCTGATGAGGGCTTCCATCATGGCGCGGTCGTAATCCAGCCAGCCGCGTTCGCCCGCCGCTTTCAGCATGGAATATTCGCCGGAGACATTGTAGGCGACGGTCGGCATCTGGAATGTATCTTTGACGCGGCGGATGACGTCCAGATACGGCAGGCTTGGCTTAACCATGACCATATCCGCGCCCTCCTGGATATCCAGTGCGACTTCACGCAACGCTTCATCCGTGTTGGCGGGGTCCATCTGGTAGGTTTTCTTGTCGCCTTGGCCCAAAAAGGTGGAGGAGCCGATGGCGTCCCGAAACGGCATGTAATAGGCGCTGGCGTACTTGGCGGCATAAGAGAGAATGCGGACGTGGTCATGCCCCGCCTCATCCAAGGCTTTCCGAATTTGGCCAACGCGGCCATCCATCATGTCAGACGGTGAAATCACGTCACAGCCCGCATCCGCCTGCAGGATCGACTGCTGGCAGAGCACCTCCACCGTTTCGTCATTCACCACATAGCCCTCACGCACCAGCCCATCCTGGCCGTGGCTGGTGAAGGGATCGAGCGCGGCATCGCAGACAATGCCGATATCCGGTGCCTCCGCCTTTACCGCTTTAATCGCCTGCACGACGATATTGTGCGGGTTGAGCGCTTCAGAACCATCTGGGTCTTTCTTCGCTTTCTCGATCTCCGGGAAGATAGCAACGGCAGGGATATCGAGGTCCGCTGCTTCACACGCTGCTTCGGCGATACGGTCCGGGCTCCAGCGGAATTGGCCGGGCATGGCATCGATCTCTTCCTTCTTGCCTTGGCCTTCAGCGACAAAGATTGGCCAGATGAAGTCATCCACCGTCACATTATTCTCGCGCACCAGGCGGCGATTCCAATGATCCCGCCGGTTACGACGCATGCGGATTTGGGGATAGGCGCCGTTTGTCATGGCTAATTCCTCTGGCTCAAAAATCATACTTCGTCATATTTATACAGTGGAGCAAGCGCGCGGGCGATGGAACCGATGTCACATCATTGATCAGTCTCCCCAGCCCCGCTAAACCATGGGAACCGCTAGGGGACTTAGCCGCCATGGATTTCACACTGACCGAAGACCAAGCCGCGTTCCAAGACGCCGCCCGCCGCTTCGCCCAAGACCAACTCGCCCCCCACGCTGCACGCTGGGACGATGAAGCCATCTTCCCGACGGACGTGATGCGGGAAGCGGCTGCACTTGGCTTCGCAGGCATTTATGTCTCAGAAGATGTTGGCGGCTCTGGCCTGAACCGTTCGGACGCTGCGCTGATCTTTGAGGCGCTGGCGGAAGGCTGCACGTCCACATCGGCCTTCATGTCGATCCATAATATGTCTGGATGGATGATCGACCGATTTGGCAGCGAGAACCAGCGCCAGCAATGGCTGCCGGACATCACATCCATGGCCAAGATCGCAAGCTATTGCCTTACGGAGCCGGGATCAGGCTCAGACGCCGCAGCGCTTTCCACTAAGGCCGTCAGGGATGGTGACGAATATGTGCTGAACGGCGGCAAGGCATTTATTTCAGGCGCGGGCGTTTCAGACGTTTATGTCACCATGGTGCGCACAGGCGAAGATGGCCCGAAAGGCGTCTCCTGCCTGATCATCCCGAAAGACACACCGGGCCTATCCTTTGGCAAGGTTGAGCGGAAGATGGGTTGGAATAGCCAACCGACAGCGCAGGTGTTGTTTGAAGATGCCCGCGTGCCGGTTGCCAACCGCGTCGGCGAAGAGGGCGAAGGCTTTAAAATCGCCATGGCGGGGCTGGACGGCGGGCGTATTAACATCGCCGCCTGCTCTCTCGGCACGGCCCAGGGCGCGCTTGATGCTGCGATGGCCTATATGGACGAACGCAAAGCCTTCGGCCAACGCTTGGCGGACTTCCAGGCGCTGCAGTTCAAAGCTGCCGATATGGCAACAAACCTGGAAGCCGCCCGCCTGATGACCTACCGCGCCGCACGCTCAATGGATGCCAAATCGCCCGACGCCACGCTTCACTGCGCCATGGCCAAACGCTTCGCTACAGATGCCGGTTTTGATATCTGCAACGAAGCGTTGCAAATTCACGGCGGCTACGGCTACCTGAAAGATTTCCCGTTGGAACGCCACGTCCGCGACGTCCGGGTCCATCAAATCCTGGAAGGCACAAATGAAATCATGCGCGTGATCATCGCCCGCAAACTACTGGATAAGGCGAGGGCGTCAGAATGACTGACAACTCCGAAGCTGGTGATATTCTGTTTGAAGAGCGGGGCGGGCTGCGGCTTATCACGCTGAACCGGCCTAAGGCACTGAATGCTATTTCGTTGGCTATGGTGCGAGCG
>Ga0315330_10001122_pt1 | contig 17795 bp, 22 predicted proteins | sample M140m34915metaG_FD_203453 | JGI IMG/M metagenome (GOLD analysis project Ga0315330, IMG submission 203453) | Ammonia-oxidizing marine archaeal communities from Monterey Bay, California, United States - M1 40m 34915 | ecosystem: Environmental > Aquatic > Marine > Intertidal zone | place: USA...
AAATTTATATTTATAATACAAAATATTTAATATATAAATAATGAAAGTTTAAAAATGGATTCAATAACACCAAAAAAGAGAGTTAAGTTAGGCTTCCAAGAAAAAGTTTCCAGAGAGGAAGCTGAAGAGGCAGTAAGAACATTGATAAAGTGGGCTGGCGATGACCCTGAAAGAGAGGGCTTGCTCGATACACCTAAGCGTGTAACAAAAGCATATGAAGAGTTTTTTTCTGGGTATAAGGAGTCTGCTGATGAATATCTTTCAAAAACCTTTGAGGACGTAAATGGCTACGAAGATATCGTAATGTTGAAAGATATTACATTCAACTCTCACTGTGAACACCACATGGTTCCAGTTATCGGTAAAGTTCATCTTGCATATCTTCCTGTAAAAAAAGTTGTCGGTATTTCTAAGCTAGCAAGAACAGTTGATATTTTTGCTAAAAGATTGCAAACACAAGAAACTATGACTCAACAAATCTCAAGTTCAATCTTTGATACACTTAAACCAAAAGGAGTTGCCGTTTATATAGAGGCTTTCCACCAATGTATGACTACAAGGGGTGTTTTTAAACCTGATGTATCAACAATCACCAACTCCTTTTTAGGTGCGTTTAAAGATGATAAGCAGTTACAAAATCGCTTTCTCGATTATATAAAGTCGTGATTGATATTAAATTTAAAAAAAGAGTATCCGTAGAGGAGGTTGAAGAGGGAAAGATTCTTCAACCAAAATTTGATGAAAAAGGTCTATTACCGATTATCACAGTCGAGAAAAGGTCCGATGAAATTTTAATGCATGGATACACCAATGAAGAAGCTCTTAGATTGTCCATGTCTACTGGAAAAGCTCATTACTACTCCAGAAGTAGAAAATGTATATGGAAAAAAGGTGAGACAAGTGGTTTGTACCAAAACATTAAAAAAATAAAAATAGATGATGATCAAGATTGTTTGATTTTTTTTGTTGAGTTAGAGGGTAAGCAAGCTAGTTGTCACGTTGGTTATAAATCCTGTTTTTACAGAAAACTTGAAAAAAAAAATAGTAAGTATTCTGAAAAATTAGAGTTTACTGAAAAAGAAAAGGTATTTGATCCTCTTAAAGTCTACGGTGATGCGCCAAACCCCACCAAACTTTAATACACCAATTTCTAAACCTGTTTTACAATATTTACATTTGTGTTAATATTTATAAATAAACAATTAATATTTTTGGAGGAAAATAAATGGATGCATCAATTTTAAACTATACAGTTAATGATAACGTTGCTAGTTTCTTAAATAAAAATCAAAAATTATACATCGGTGGAAATTGGGTTGATACTAGTTCATCTAAAACATTTGATGTTGAAGATCCAGCAACTGGAAAGAAGCTTGCTACATGTGCTTCTGGTAACAGTAAAGACATAGATTTAGCGGTTAAAGCGGCAAGAGACGCCTTTGATTCTGGAAGGTGGACTGGCATGCCTGCAAATGAAAGAGGTAAGATAATCTGGAAAATTGGTGATTTAATTGATCAACATGCTGAAGAGTTAGCTCAGCTAGAGTCTTTAGACAACGGTAAGCCTGTTGCTGTCGCAGGTGCAGCAGATGTTCCGTTATCTTCAGATATTTTTAGATATATGGCTGGATGGGCTACAAAAATTGAAGGTGAAACTATTCCAATTTCCGTTCCATACACACCCGGCGCGCAGTATCATTCTTATACATTAAGAGAACCGGTTGGAGTTGTTGGACAAATAATACCCTGGAACTTCCCACTTTTAATGGCGGCCTGGAAAATTGCGCCAGCACTCGCAGCTGGCTGTACAATTGTTTTAAAGCCTGCTGAACAAACTCCTTTGTCAGCACTAAGATTAACTGAAATAATCCATGATTCTGGAATCCTACCTGACGGCGTTCTAAATGTTGTCACGGGTTTAGGTGAAGATGCCGGAGCACCATTATCAGCTCATCCAGGAGTTGATAAAGTAGCATTTACAGGCTCGACTGAGGTTGGTAAACTTATTACAAAAGCTGCTGCAGGAAATCTTAAAAAAGTTTCTCTAGAACTTGGTGGTAAATCTCCTACTATAATTTTTCCAGACGCTGACATAGATGCAGCAATTGCCGGTGCAGCATCCGCAATTTTCTTTAATCATGGACAGTGCTGTTGTGCTGGTTCACGACTTTTTGCTCATGAGAAAGTATTTGATAAAGTAACTGAAGGTATAGCAAAAATTGCAGGAAGTATTAAAGTTGGACCTGGAATGGATGCATCTACAGAAATGGGCCCACTCGTTTCAGATGAACAATATCAAAAAGTATCTGGTTATATAGAGTCAGGTAAATCTGAGGGTGGTGAAGTTGTTGCTGGTGGTAACTATGATAACTCCTCTGGTGGTCATTTTGTTCATCCTACAGTTTTTGCTAAAACAAACGCTGATATGACCTTGGTGAAAGAAGAAATTTTTGGTCCTGTAGTTTGTGCCCAACCATTTTCGGATGAAAATTTAGAGAAAATCTCTAAGGAAGCTAATAATACCACTTTTGGGCTTGCAGCTAGTGTTTGGACTAAAAATATTAGTGTTGCACACAAATTAGCTTCAAAAATTAGGTCGGGTACAGTTTGGATAAATTGTCATAACATATTTGACGCATCCCTTCCATTTGGAGGCTACAAAGAATCAGGATGGGGTAGAGAAATGGGACATGAAGTATTGAAAAACTATACTGAAGTTAAGGCTGTTACAGTAAACCTCTAACATCTCATTATTCAAGCCAAAATTTAACTTTTGGCTTGAATAATATATAAAAATGGATATCCCATCAAAATCAAGAAAATACATAGCTATTAAAAAAAAAATTTCATTACTTTTTTCTTTAATAGTTATTTTAATTTACTTTTCATTTATTTTATTAATTGGTTTCAACCCAAGCATTTTGATTATAAGTATTAATAACAGCTCACTTACTTATGGTATTATTTTTGGTTTATCAATAATTTGCCTATCTATTATCTTGACCTTAATCTACACATTAATTTCAAATTTGTATTTAGATAAAATGAAAGATAATACATAAAAGGTGAGAGTTGGAAATGGAAAGTAATTTTTTTGCATCAATAATTTTCCTAGGTTTTGTTTTTATAACGTTAGCAATAACTTATTTTGCATCAAAAAAAACTAATACAAAAGAAAACTATTATGCTGCTGGTGAAAAAGTATCAGGGTTTCAAAATGGGCTTGCTATAGCGGGTGATTATATGTCAGCTGCGTCTTTTTTAGGTATATCAGGTCTTGTGTATCTATCTGGATTTGATGGATTAATTTACTCTATCGGTTTTCTAGTTGGTTGGCCAATAATTTTATTCTTAATAGCTGAAAAATTAAAAAATTTGGGTAAATTTACTTTTGCTGACGTTACGACAATTAGGCTTAAACAATCAAAAGTAAGAATATTGTCTTCAATAGCAACATTAATTACAGTTTTATTCTACTTGATAGCACAGATGGTTGGTGCCGGTTCCCTAATACAAATTCTTTTTGATTTACCATATGAACTTGCAATTTGGATAGTAGGGATTTTGATGATTATTTATGTAAGTTTTGGAGGAATGATTGCGACAACATGGGTTCAAATCATCAAAGCATTTTTACTAATTTTCGGTGCAACTTTTTTAAGTTACTTAGTTCTAAAAGATTTTTCATTTAGTCTTACCAATTTACTAGATGAAGCTGTAAAAATTCATGATAGTGGTACAAGTATACTTTTTCCAGGTAAATTGATTAATGATCCAGTTTCAGCAATATCACTAGGTATTGCCCTTATATTTGGAACAGCAGGGTTACCTCACATATTAATGAGATTTTTTACAGTGCCGGATGCTAAAAGCGCAAGGGTTTCAGCATTTTATGCAACATCTTTAATAGGTTATTTCTATATACTAACATTTATTATAGGTTTTGGAGCAATAGTCTTTCTATCAAAAAATTCTATTTATTTTAATGAACAAGGCACTCTAATTGGTTCTAATAATATGGCTGCAATTCATCTATCTCATGCAGTAGGTGGTGATATCTTCTTAGGTTTTATTTCAGCAGTAGCATTTGCAACAATTCTCGCAGTTGTTTCTGGGCTTACATTAGCAGGAGCTTCAGCAGTCGGAAGAGATTTGTATGTTTATGTTTTCAATAAAGGAAATGTAAATGAAAAAAAAGAAATAAGAGTTTCTAAACTTTCTAGTGTTTTAATTGGGATAATAGCAATATTTCTGGGCATAATGTTTGAGGGACAGAATGTTGCATTTATGGTCGGACTAGCTTTCGCTATAGCTGCAAGTACAAATTTCCCTGTATTATTTTTAAGTATTAACTGGAAATACCTGACAACTAATGGTGCATACTATGGAGGAATGCTTGGGTTAATTTTTACAGTTTTATTAGTTATTTTGGGCCCAACAATTTGGGTTGATATTTTTCAATTTCATAATCCCGTTTTCCCGTACAAATATCCTGCGTTATTTTCAGTTACATTTTCTTTTTTTTCAATAATGGTAATCTCAAAAATAGATAAAAATAATAATTCTAAAGATAATATAAACAAATTCAGTAAAATGATTAACAAGGCATACTTAGGGAAAAAATAATTTGATTTTTTTTGATATTGATAATCCAAAACCTAATGAAATTAAAGATTGGATGAAAAAGAATAGCCTGAATATAGAGGGGTCTTCAAATGTATTAGGTATAAGTAAAAGACAATTTTCAAGATTTCTATCTGGAGAAACTAAGGCCAAAAGGGTTCATACATTAGCAATGCAGATGATATGGATACTTAATGAAAATAAAAAAGAAATTATTAACAATAATGTAAAAAAAGATTCAAAGAAAATACAAATTCCAATTAAATAACTAATCTTTAAATAACTGATAATTAACTTGTTTGTTCTCAAACCTGATTTTTCTTATTACATCCAATATCAAACCAGAGAAGAAACTTAAAACAGAAATTATCATTAGAAAACCAGCTAGAATGGCAGAAGGAAGTTTTTCAACAAGTCCTGTTAAATAATATTCATGGACTACGTTTGCACCTATAGAAATAGAACTGATAAAAAATAATAAGCTAAGAAATGAAAAGAAAAGTAGAGGTTTTTCATCTTTAATTAACATAATAATCAATCTCAAAATTTTAATTCCATCACTATATGTACTTAGTTTACTAAATGAACCTTGGGGTCTAGAATTATAATCGCAATTTACTTCTTTTATGGAATGTCTTTGCTCAAGTGCGTGGATTGTTAATTCTGCTTCTATTTCAAATTCTTTTGAATAAACAGGGAAAGTTTTAATAAATTTTTTAGAAAATGCTCTGTAACCGGAAAAAATATCAGTAACTTTTTTTCCAAAAAAAAGGTTAACAAATGATGTAAATATCTTGTTACCAATCAAATGACCTCTCCGATAAGCATCTGAATTCAAGTGCATCCGTTTCCCTATTACCATATCAAACTTATCTAGTAATATAGACTCAATCATTTGATTAATTTTAGATAAATCATATGTGTCATCACCATCAACCATAACATAACAGTTTGCATCGTAATTATCTGAAAACATTTTTTTGACAACATTTCCTTTACCTTTCTCGAAAACCTTACGAACTTTTGCTTGGTTTAACTTTGCAATTTTCTCTGTGTCATCAGTTGAGTTATTATCATAAACTACAATAAGCGCCTTGGGGACAAGTTTTTTGATTCTTTTAATAACATTTCCAATAGTTGCCTGCTCGTTCAAACATGGAATAAGAATTACCACTTTATTTTTCATTGAGAAACATATAGAAAGGTTTTAGTTTCAGGAATATAATGTTTAAAAGAAAAACCATTCCATTGAAAATTTTCAAGATATTCTGGTTTTTGAATTTTATTTTCAATTATAAATTTAGCCATTAAACCTCTCATTTTCTTGATTGACATTCCAATATTCTTTAACTCACTATTAACTTTCTTTTTAAAATCAAAGTTTATTATTTCAGCATTAACATTATCACTTGATAAAACAGAAATATATTCTTTAGAAGATAAATTATAAAGCAAATTATTATTACTTTTTTTAAATTGATTATTAAAGTAATCTGTTAGGGTCTTTCCCCAAAATTCATATAAATTTAAATTCATAAATTTACTCGTATCTGTTCCCATTTCAAGTCTATAGGGTTGGATTTGATCGAACGGCTTAAGCACACCATATAAACCCGATAAAATTCTTAAATTATTTTGCGCGTAGTCTAAAGATTCGGAGTCCATTTCTCTAATAGATAGTCCATTAAATGTATCTCCTGAAAACATCAGAGCAGCCGGTTTAAATGTATTTTTTGGTTTATCAAATTGATTAAATCTTTGATGGTTAAGTTCAACAAGTTTATCACTTATGTTCATAAGTGATTTAAGTTCTTTTCTATTTAAAGATTTAACAGACTTTGTTATTAGTTTAACCTGGTCATTAAATTCTGGTTTAGACTTTAGGTTACTTAAATTTTCATTAGATAAATTAAGATTTTTTGAGGGAGAAATAATAATCATATTTCTATGATAATAAAATTTAAAAAAAATTAAACTTTATTTATTTTACCATAGCCCATTGACCACTTTTTTCCCTACAGGCTGTATCTAAATTTCTTTTTGGTTTACTATTTAATATGAACGTATGCTCAATAATTCGACATTCAGGTGTAGTGTAATGTCCTTTAATTTGAACTACTCCCTCATTACCACTTTTTGGATTTTTCCAGTAGCCACTTATAATTGATTTATTTGAATCATTGATTTCAAGAACTTTCATTGTTTCTGTTTTATAATAATAATAATCGTCTTGATTTATAAAATCTATCAAATAACCTCCAAGAACCACACCGACTGCCGAACCAACAGATGTAGAAAAAATATCACCATCTGATAATTCATAGCCTAAATAACCTCCCACTGCAGATGAGGTGGTTTTTAACATACTATTCTTGTCAAGATCTAATACCGAACAACTCGAAAATAAACCAACAATAACCAACATTTTAAAGATTTTATTAATCATTATAATACCTATTTATTAAGTTTTGTCTCGTGATACTGTTATTCTGAGAACTTATTAAGTTTGAATTATTTCTTATCTCTATGGAGCTATTAGAAAATTTATTATTGAGGTAATTTTCTCTTAAATTCCTAGTATGATTGAGATAATCAAGGTTTTGATTAACCCCTATTATTTTTGAAGTATGCGAGTCTATAGGCTTATAGCTCCCGTAAGCTAGAGGTGAGCCTTCAATTAATCTATCTGGCAGTATTCCGAATGGTTCAAAAAATGCTCCATCATATAGCTTCTTCACAACATATCCAATAGAACCAGTGACCGTTAAATATTGAAAAGCAAAACTTAAGCTTCTTGTTCTAGGGTTAGCTATTCCGTTTGCTCCTTCTTTTCCAAAGATTTCCTCACTGAAGGAATTTGATGAGACATCAAAACTTAAAAGGACGGCAAATATTATTATTAATAATCTCATAAGTCATTAACGACTGTATAATTTTTTTATTTAGTAATCTTTTGAAGATTCAAGTATTATTAATTGTTGTTGTAAAGGAAGATTATTAAATTTACTTGCAGAAACATTTATTTTTCTGCTGTAATTATATTCAGAGATAACATCAGATTTTTGTCTAAACTTATTTTTTTCGTTTAAAGAGCTATCAAAAAATTGGTTAAAGGCTAGGGTTACTCCTGTACCAACTAAACCTAACTCAAATACATTTAAAGATTTGCTTTCTGAAAATGGTAGTAAGGCAGTTAGAAAAAAAGCTAGAGATATTAATCTTATGTAAAGTATTGAAAACATTGCTATATAATAATGTTTTTATAAAATTTTACAATAGTTACTTATATTTAAGGTTTTTTTTACCATTTTTCTTTAAATTCTATAAAATTAAAATCCATAATCAACTCGGATTAACAAAAGCAATTAATAAAAAGGTAACTAAGATTATTCCGAAGAGCATAAACTGAAATATATAAAAAATAAGTTTAAACATATCCTTCAAAGTTTTATCTTTTTTCTTAATAAGACTTATAATATCTTTAAGAATACTCCTTATAAATTTAGGAATTCCACCTATTAGTTCTGTAATAGTATCAATTAAAAGTAATACAAGTGCCAGAAGAAAATAAAGAAAGAATCCAAATAAAGGAAGTCAAATTAACCAACCCAACCAATTAGGTTCACCTTGATAACAAAGAAATTCAACTTTACAAAAACTATAATATAAAGATTCCATATTCATTCTCCCCTATTCTATTAAACCTTTTATTTAATATTCATAGGTTTTAGGTTATTATAAATCAGTGAAAAAGTTTATTGTTCATTATGAAATTGTTTTTGAAAAATATGACAACGCTGTTCAAGGTAGTATGGAAGTGAAACTTGGTGAAGAGATGTCAGACCCAGATGGAAATGTTTATAAAGTAAAAAATGAAGATGACGCTATAAGGTATGTTGATGATTTTTATTATCATAATGCAGAAAGTGATATGGTTAGACTACCGAAAGATTTTGATGGTGATACTCGTTTAGATGTCACTAAGGTAATTAAAAAATAATGAGAACTTCGGAAACCCCTACTCTCTGTGGGTTTTATGGTAGCGGAGGAGGGACTTGAACCCCCGACACGCGGATTATGATTCCGCTGCTCTAACCACCTGAGCTACTCCGCCATTTATAGAGACATCAAAGGTTAACTAATTTGACTAATAATGAGATTTAACTCAAAAAAACAATAGATTCAACAGAGAAATATATTTTAGTTTTTATGAACTTATTTGATTGAAAAATATTTAAACATTTTTTTCACTAGCAGATATCCATCCCCCACCAATCATTTTATTGAAATTATCATAAAAGACACATGCTTGGCCAGGAGCAATCCCAGTTTCAGGTCTAGATAACTCAACAACTCCAGTATTTTTAATTTTATTTTTAATATTTACAGTACCATTAACAAAGTTATTACCTGACCTAATTTTTATATTTGCTTTAAATGAATGTTCAGGAAGAAATTTGGAGCAAAAATTTAAGTCTTTTATATAAATAATATATTTTCTCAGCTTGTTTTTAGGACCTACAATTATTTTATTATTAATTGGGTCAATATCGACAACATAATTTGGTTCATGTGAAGAATTTCCTTTAATTCCACCAACTCCTATTCCTTTTCTTTGACCAATAGTATAATTTACTAAACCATCATGATAACCCATTAATTTTCCATCTAATGACTCAATTATTCCTCTTTTAAATGATTTTGGCGACTTTTTTTTAAGAAAATCTCTGTAATTACCGTCCGGGATAAAACATATATCTTGACTATCAGGTTTGTTTGCTACTTCTAGTTTGAAAAAGTTTGCAAAATCTCTTATTTTTTTTTTTGAAAAACTACCTAACGGAAACCTAAGTATCTTTAATTGTTCTTGTGTTGTTGCAAATAAAAAATAACTTTGGTCTTTTTGTGAATCATCTGCTTGGTATAAAAAAACATTATCACTCTTTTCAATTCTTTTTACATAATGACCAGTTGCAAGATATTTACATCCTATAGATTTTGTAAAATCAATTAAATCTGTAAACTTAACAGTTTGATTACATTTTATACATGGAATGGGTGTTAAACCATTATTATAACTTTCAACAAAGTCATCGATTACGGATTCTTTAAATTTAGACTTATAATCAATTATATAATGTTTTATACCAATTTTCTTTGCAACGCTTCTAGCATCACGAATATCAATACCTGAGCAACAAGTCTTAGAATTATTTTTCTTTGAAGCTTCATATAACTTCATAGATACACCAACCACTTGATAACCAGCATAATTTAGTAACGCCGCTGTAACAGATGAGTCAACTCCACCAGACATTGCTACAACAATTTTTGTTCCTTTCTTAGGAAGATTATTATTATTAATAAAATCTGTTAAATTAATATCCATTTTTAATCTCTCTCATCTATCCATGCCATTTGAATAGCCTCAAGTATTTTTTCATTAGAATCTTCTGGAAGACCTTCAAAATTTTCTAGGCTCATAACCCATGAATGTAAATCTGTGAACCTAAGGTTTATATTATCTTTATCAGGATATTTTTCTTCAAGCATTATTGCAATATCTGTTGTATCAGTCCATTTAATTGACATTTGTTAAACACTCATATTTCTTGTTCCAGTTGGTACTTTTACTTTCATACCATCCAGAGAATCATTCACAATAATTTGGCAGCCAAGCCTTGAGGTATGCGTTAATCCCCAGGCCAAGTCTAACATATCCTCTTCTTCTTCAGAGGGTTCTGGAAGGTTTTCAAAGAATTCTTTCTCTATGATTAAATGACAGGTCGAACAGGCTAATGAACCTTCACAAGCACCCTCAAGGTCTACTCCATTTTTATGTGCTACTTCTAATAGAGAAAGGCCGTTTTGTGCTTCAACAATTTTCTCTGAACCATCTGCCTCTACAAAAATTATCTTTGTCATATTCATTCTTCCAATTGTTTCGCGTCTTTTCCAACTAAACTAGTAAACTCTGACTCAATTTTCTTTTGAGCAAACTTTTCTGTTTCTTTGTTTAACTGCTCGTAAAGAGCTTCGATTCTGCTTTTATTATTATTGTTTAACTCAACTTTTAACATTGTAATAATTTTATTAATATTTACTATATTTTTTTTATCACACAGCTTTTCAATATCTTTATTATAAAAGCCTATTTCGTTTATTAATTTCTGAGCTTTAACTTTTATTTCTATAAGCATTCTTTGATTAATATCTTCTTCTGCATTACTTATACTTGACTCAACAATTCGCCTCATTTCTTTTAAATCAATGTCTTTACCAGTTTTGATAACTAAATTATTCTTTTTTCCAGTAGATTCGTCAATTGCTGATACTAATAGAATACCATCTGCATCTAGAGAAAACCTTACTTTAACCCTCGGAATTCCAGCTGGTTTAGGATCCAAACCGGATAAGATAAATTCACCTAAATTTCTATTATTATCTGAAGTTTCTCTTTCACCCTGAAGAATCTTAACTTTTATTGAAGTTTGACCATTTTCAAATGTTGTAAAACTTTGCTCTTTTATGGCTGGAATTGGAGTGTTTCTTGAGATGACTTTTTCCATAAGACCTCCAACAGTTTCAATTCCTAGTGACAATGGTGTAACATCTAAAAGTAAATTATTTGAACCATTTAATATGTCATACCCATGAAGGGCAGCACCTTTAGAAACGACCAGATCAGGATTAAAATCATCAAATAACTTTGACTTGAAAGACTTTTTAAGCTTTTGACTTATAAGTTTGCATCTGGTTGATCCTCCTACTAAAATTATACCATCTATAGAATCATCATTAATATTAAGTTCATTTTGTAAATTCTTGGTAATTTTAATTGTTCTTTCAATTAATAACTCGATTGATTTATTAAAGTCGTTAAGCCTTATATCAATTTTTTTTTTTTTATTATTTACTTCAATGATATCTGAAAAAATCTCTTTCTGAGAAAACTTTTCCTTGTAAGTTTTACTTAACCTTAAAATCTTTTTTTTTTCCTCTTCGTTTATAGAACTAAATTCTAGATTAAAGTTTTCTTTTAAGATAAATTCTGCAAAAACTTTATCTAAATCATCGCCACCAAGCATTGTATCGCCACTAGTTCCAAGTACCTTGAATATACCTTCAGAAAGTTTCAGTATTGATATATCAAAAGTGCCTCCACCTAAGTCATAAACTAAGAATGTTCCAGTTTTTTTTGTTTCTAAACCATATGCAAAAGCTGCTGCAGTAGGCTCATTTATGAGTCTTCTAACATTAAGTCCAGCAAGGAAGGCTGATCTCATAATTTCAGAACGAGATTTTTCATCAAAGTATGCTGGAACTGTCAAAACACAGTCATAAATTGGAGATTTCAAATAGGAATCACATAGATTCTTTAAGTAAGAAAAAAAATCTTTAGCTACTTCTACAGAGGATATTTTTATATCATCATGATTTTTGAAGAGCTTATCGTCGGGGTCCTTTACAAAATTTCTTTTGACTGAATAAATTGTATCTAAAAATTCATTTTCAAAGATATTATTACCAAAATTTTTTTTTTCTTTTTTATAGGAAATTGCTGTAGGTATCAAAATTTTGTCATTTTCATCGCTTATAAATTTAACTTCACCATTAATAAATACTGAGGTAACTGAATTAGTAGTTCCAAAGTCAATTCCAATACAAGTGTTTTCTTTTGAAATTTTTGATGGCTCTTCGATAGTTAACAAACTCATAATAAACTCTACTTTTCTATAATCTTTTCAAGATATGATAATTTAATGTTATTTTTTGATATTTTTTCATATTCATTATTCTCAAAATATTTTTCAATGTCAGTGAGAGTTTCTTTTATCATTTTATTTACTTTATCTTTAATTTTTTGTTTTATTTTTAAATTATCTGTAAACATAAATTCTTCTTGAATTTCCATTATTTCATTCAAGGTTTCTGGATCATCAAATGATTTTCCTTCATCATAATTATCAAAACCTGATAACTTGAGTATTAGATTTATACGCGAAACATTATTTCTGAGCTTCTCATAAATTTCGTTTACCTTTGATGAATATATAGTTGAAATCTCTCTTTCTTTTTCTGATAAATTAATATACTTGTCTGGGTGAAATTTGGATTGTAATCGAAGATAACTTTCTTCCAGTTTATCAATTGAAATTAAAATGCTCTCTTTCATTCCGAAAAATTCAAACTCGTTAGTCTCCACCCCTTCCTGAATTTTTCCACAATGAATACAAAAAAATTCGGGTTTGCTAGATTCTTTACTGCAACTCCAGCATTTATTTTTCATTTAATTTTTAAATATGAAAGGATTCACCACAACCGCATCTACCCTTTTCATTAGGGTTTAAAAATTTAAAACCAGATTCAATTATTCCTTCTTGGTAGTCCATCTTTGTACCTATTAAAAAAAGTGAAGCCTTTGGGTCTACATATATCTTAATATCATCTATTTTAACTACTTCGTCTTCGCTCAGCGGAGTATCGACGTACTCGAGCTTATAAGTTAGACCAGAGCATCCTTTAGTTTCAATTCCAAGCTTTATACCTTCAGGCTTAACGGGCCTCGAAAATATTAGTTTTTTTATCTGATTAAGGGCGCTGTCAGTTACAGTTATCATTTATCATTTTTTTTTTTGTAATCATCAATAGCTGCTTTTATTGCATCTTCCGCTAAAACTGAGCAATGAATTTTTACAGGAGGAAGAGCTAAATGATTTGCGATCTCTGTATTTTTGATTTCGTTAGCCTCATCGATATTTTTGCCCTTTACCCATTCGGTAATTAGTGAACTTGAAGCTATTGCCGATCCGCAACCAAACGTTTTGAATTTAGCATCTTCTATAACACCATTTTCATTAACTTTAATCTGTAGTTTCATTACATCGCCACACGCTGGCGCACCTACAAGACCTGTCCCAACTTCATCAGAATTTTTATCCATAGAACCGACATTTTTTGGGTTCTCATAATGGTCCAAAAGTTCTTTACTGTATGCCATTTATTTCTCCTTTATAAAGTTATAATTAGTGAGCTGCCCATTTAATCTTACTAATGTCAACACCTTCCTGTGCCATTTCCCATAATGGACTAAGTGTTCGCAGCCTTTTCACTTCATCCACTATTACATCAACCGCCTGTTTTACATCGTGTTCTGTAGTGAACCTACCGATGCCAATCCTTAAACTTGTATGAGCAAGTTCCTCAGAAACACCTAAAGCCTTTAAAACGTATGAAGGCTCTAATGAGGCGGATGTACACGCTGAACCTGAAGAAACAGCAAGATTTTTAATTCCCATCATTAACGATTCACCCTCAACATAGGCAAAGCTTAAGTTGACGTTACCTGGCACTCTGTGTTTTTCTGACCCATTAATAAAGATATCAGAACATTCGTTTTTAATTCCATCAATAAGTAAATTTTTCAAGTCATTAATTCTATTTGATTCTTCTTGCATTTCTAAGTTACAAATTCTACAAGCTTCACCTAATCCAACGCATAGAGCTGGCGATAGTGTTCCAGACCTCATTCCACGTTCCTGACCGCCGCCACTCATCATTGCTGAAATTCTCACCCTTGGTTTTCTTCTTACATAAAGAGCCCCTATTCCCTTTGGAGCATAAATCTTATGACCAGATATACTTAAGAGGTCTATATTCATATCATTTACATCCAGTGGGATTTTTCCAACGGCTTGAGCACAGTCTGTATGAAAAAAAACATCGTGTTTTTTACAAATTTCACCGATTTTCTTCAACGGCTGAATTACGCCTATTTCATTATGAACACCCATAATTGATACTATAAGGGTTTTATCAGTAATAGCTGACTCAAGCTCATTAATATTGATTAAACCATCTTTATTAACTGGCAAATAAGTAACTTTAAAACCCTTCTCTGATAAAAGTCTACAAGATTCTAAAACACATTTATGTTCAGTGACACAGGTTATTATATGATTTTTTTTATCGCCGTAGAACTCAGCAACTCCTTTAATAGCGAGATTATTTGATTCAGTAGCTCCTGATGTAAATATTATTTCTTTTGGGTTAGCTGAAATAGACTTTGCAACATTTTCTCTTGCGAATTCAACGGCTTCCTCAGCTTCCCATCCAAACGAGTGGTTACGCGAGTGTGGGTTCCCATAAATTTCGCCAAAATAAGGTAACATTTTTTCTATTACTCTAGGATCTGCCGGTGTGGTGGCCTGATAATCAAGATATATATTATTAATTTTTTTCATTTTAGATATTTAGTTACTCAAATTAAAATTATCCATTAAATATTTATTTTTAAAAGAAATCTTATTAGATTTAACATCCTCAATTGATATAGAATTTAAAAAAAATGATATATGGTTTGTAAGTTCAAACCACAAATTATGGGTTAGGCATTTTGAGTTATGACCTTTTGAATTACAGCCAAAATCACTTCCATTACATCTGTTAATTTTTAAGTCTTCATCAATAGCCTGAATCACTTCATAAATAGAAATTGACTCTGGATTTTTATCAAAAACATATCCGCCTAACGGACCTCTGATACTTTTTACAATTCTCTTCTTTCTTAAAGCACTAAAAATTTGTTCAAGAAAACTTAAAGAAATACTTTGCCTATTAGATATCTCGGACAACTTTATTGGTTTTCCGTTACTGTAATTGACAGACATATCGACTAATGATGTCACTGCGGCTCTTCCTTTAGATGTAAGTTTCATAAAATATCCTGCTTATCTTTAATTTTTTTCTTGTCTCTTTGTTTCATTCTAAAACTACCACCTAATTTTTGTTGATCTGATATTTTGTTTTGAAGTACTGATATTTTTTCATTGAGAATATGGATTTCTTTAAATAATGCGTTGATACTTTTTTTGTTTGGATCATCGATTTTTCCTTCACAAATTCCGTAGGCATCGAAACTTTCTGAGTTTTTCTTTATTTCAGATTGTATCTTTCTCGCTGGAATTCCTACAAAAGTCATATTAGGCGGAACATCATTCAGTACAACTGCATTTGCTCCTATTCTTGAGTTAGAACCAATTACTACTGGACCTAAAACTTGAGCTCCAGAACCGATTATAACATTATCCTCAAGTGTAGGGTGTCTTTTAACATTGCGCTGAGATATGGAGTCAATAGAAGGCGATAAACCACCAAGAGTGGTTTGTTGATACATAGTAACATTATTACCAATTATTGATGTTTCACCAATAACTAAGCCTGCTCCATGATCAATAAAGAAGCTATGGCCAATCTTAGCGGATGGATGAATTTCAATTGAGGTTAACATTCTTGTCACACCACTTAAAAACCTGGCAACAAATTTTAAGTGCATTTTCCAAAGCAAATTGGAAAATCTGTGAAAGAAAATCGCATGGAAACCAGAATATGTGAAGAATATTTCAAAATAGTTACGAGCAGCTGGATCTCTTTTCTTAGCTGCCTTCAAATCTGAATAAATCAGTGCAAACAATTTTTTTGACATAACCTTCTAATTATAATATATATCATTATAAATATTATATCTTACTAAATTAGTCAAGTTTATTATGCCCGAAATTTTGCTCAATGGACCAGTTGGAAGGTTAGAAGCCAGATACACTCATCACAATAGCTCAACAAGTCCATCTATATTAATTCTTCATGCACACCCAGGTCATGGGGGTAATATGAATAATGACCTGTCGCTAATGCTTCATAAATTCTTCTCAGACAGTGGTTTTTCAAGTTTAAGATTTAATTTTCGTGGAGTTGGAAAGTCTGATGGTGAACATGATGGAAGTGAAGGAGAGTTAGCAGATTCTGCCATAGCACTAGACTGGCTCCAAAATCAAAACCCTGAATCAAAAGAATACTGGGTCTGTGGAATTTCTTTTGGGGCGTGGGTTGGAATGCAGCTTTTAATGAGAAGGCCTGAAATCCCTAAGTTTATTCTTCTAAGTCCGCCGGTAGGGAAGTATGATTTTAACTTTTTAGCACCATGTCCGGCATCTGGAGTAATAATATCCGGAGAAAAAGATAACTTAATTGACAGAGAGCAAGTAAAAGAAGTAGCAACAAAGCTTAATAAACAGAAATCAATTTCTGTTAAACACGAAATGGTAAAGGGAGCTGACCATTTTTTCACAAACAACCAAACAAAAGTAATTGAAAAAATAAAAAAATATTTAAATTCTAAATAAATCTCTAAGGATTAAATATTTTTCCACAAACATTTTTAACGTCACATCCAGTTGTTTCTGGAAATGCTGAAGGAAGATCCATCAGGGTTCTTACCGATATATATGCAAAAGCTTGAGACTCAATAAAGTCGCTTTCAAAACCTTTTTCATCAGAAAGTTTTACTTCATTAGTAGACAAAAGTTCTTTCAAATGAGTCATAAGGGTTTTATTTTTTATGCCTCCCCCAGAAAAGATCCACTCATCAATATGATAATTATATCTATTTTGTACATTGGAGATAATTAAGGCAGTAAAAAAAGTTAGTGTTCTTAATAAATCATAATTATCGAAATTAGCAGAAATATAATTGTCTAATTTAAAATAATAATTATCAAAAGAAACTGGATGTTTAATCCTCATGAAATCTTTATTTTTCCAATCATCAATTAAAGTGCTTATTACTTTACCTTTTGCAGAATATTTTCCATTATTATCATAATTCTCATCTAAATATTTAGAACAAAATTTATCTAATAAAACATTACCAGGACCAATATCTGAAGCATAGATAAGTTCTTTACTAATTAGCATTGTATAATTAGATATCCCTCCAATGTTAACAACTACAATGTTTTTATTTTCTTTTGAAAAAATTGCATCATGATAGATTGGAACTAATGGGGCACCCTGCCCTCCATTATTAATATCATTTATTCTAAAATCACTCACAACTCTTATGCCAACATTTTCTGAAATTAACTTTGAATTTCCCAGTTGAATTGAAATCCTTTTATCTGGAGCATGAAACAGAGTGATACCATGGAGACCAATCACATCAATTTTTTCTTTTTCGAATTTCAAGTTATTTAAAAATAAATTTATTTTATCAATTATATTATCTGAGAATTTCTTATTTATAGTTATAAAATCATTTGATGAAATAGTTTTATCTAGTCCTAATGTATTAACATTAGTTATTAGTGACTTAATTTCATTTATAAATTTTATTT
>Ga0315330_10001125_pt1 | contig 17771 bp, 16 predicted proteins | sample M140m34915metaG_FD_203453 | JGI IMG/M metagenome (GOLD analysis project Ga0315330, IMG submission 203453) | Ammonia-oxidizing marine archaeal communities from Monterey Bay, California, United States - M1 40m 34915 | ecosystem: Environmental > Aquatic > Marine > Intertidal zone | place: USA...
GCATGGCCCACGATATGCGCAACAGACGCAACAAATGTCGGCTGTGGTACAGATTACTGTTTACCATGCACCTGCGATGCTCCAGGTATGGTCTTTGATAAAATAGATTGCCCAGGTACCAAGACATATAACACTTGGTTAGTAGAGAAACACGAAGATGTAGCAGGAGCCAAAGATGCCTCTGGTGCTGATGAATCAGGAGGCCATTGTAGAACCTGTCAATGCTCAACAAGAGGTTACTATATTGACCCAGCTGTGTGTTCATCATTTAGTAATCAAGGTAACAACTACGCTGGGACAGCATACGATGACGATGGAGACTACCAAGCATGGGTAGATGCCCACTGTTATCCTTGCTCGTGTGGGGATAAAGACAGAGCAGCTGGCACTGCTTCTACTTTCGAAGGTTACTATGTATCTACAGAAGTAGGACAATGTGACGGTGCCTGGATAACACACGTACGCGGACAGTTGAAGTCTGGTTCTGGTGAATTACTATCTTCCATTACAACACAACCAGGCTCTGGTGTAGCGGACAATACCTACACTGGCCTTGCCTCTAGCGATGACAACACCTACGCATCTGGTGCGGTATTTAGTGTAACTGTAGCTTCCGGCTCTGTTACAGGAATCACCGCAACCTCTGTAGGTTCCAACTATGTAGAAAGAGACATTATTACTATCTCCAAATCGGTATTCGGTATCAGCTCTTGTGACCAGACCAGCGGTGGTCGGGAAACCAATCAAGCCGTTTGTACCGCTGATGCTTCTACATGGAATGCTGCTGCTTGTGACCAGACTGGTGGTGGACGAGAAACCAATCAGGCTGTTTGTACCGCAGCAGCTGCCACATGGACACTAGGAACTTGTTCCGATAGCAACTACAACACACAAGAAGGTTGTGAAAAACCAGATGGAGGTACTTGGAACGGTGGTGTAGGCGGTTGTTGGAACGACAACGGGGTGAAGATATATGGAGGTCGTGAGGCTTCCGCAGGGATATGTAACGCAGCAGCTGCCACATGGACAGCATGTACTTCCAACTGTTGTTCGGTTAATACATACACCACGCAGACTGCTTGTACCACACAAGGTACGTGGACAGCAGCTCATTGTACGGTATCAACCTACACCACACAGGCAGCTTGTACCACTCAAGGTACTTGGACCACTACCAACGAACCAACCAACGATATTAAGATTACGTTGGTGGCTGGTGATATCGCCACAGGTACAGCTACAGCTCCACACGGAGGAGTCAACCCAACGGCAGCAGATGGTGCTGGGAGTGGTAACAACGCTCACAATACTCCAGTCGCTGGGCAGATATGGGCTCCATTGGCTCAGGATGGTATCAACGTAGCAACCTTTGCCAACAACGATGGTTGGTGTCGTGAGTGTGCTTGTTATGCTAATTTAGCAACTACTTCTATCCTAGGGGATGTACGTGGTGGTGCTTCACCTGTAGCAGGTTCTTACTTTACTTCAAGTTTGTGCCCATCTGGTAAGCCTCAAGCTGCTGGAGGAGCTGGTACGCGTTTGGACGCTTCTAGCGAGACAGCATCTCAAACCAATGGTAAAGGATGGTTAGATTATTATGCTGACACATCACAAACCGTAGGAGGACCTGCTTCTCAAGCATGTAAATTTGCCGACGCCGCTAACCCAGCCACAGGTGTTGAATGGGACTGTACATTGTCGGGTGCTAATAAAAAGTTACACTCGTACGACGCTGCCGGTGATGGATACTTTATCAACAGTGCGGCAGGCAAGTGCGATGGTAAGACAGGATATACCGATTTGGCTGCTGCTGCGACAGCTTGCTGTACAGCATGCTCTTGCTCTTCTGGTCAATTTATTGATGCTTCTAGTGGTATATGCGATGGTGATACAGTTCATGCTGTGTCCTCAGGTTCTCAGCCAACCAATGCTTGTGTAGACTGTGCCTGTGTTGCTGGTCAATACTTTGACTTGTCTATATGCGACGGTGGCCACCCTACGGACTCTACGGGTTCGCAAAATACGGTAGGTTCATGTACTAGTAGTTGTAACCCAGGTTTCCAAAAAGGAACAAGCACCGCAACAGTCTTTACAGATTTAACCGGTCCAGATGACGACGATGGTCGTGTATGTAGAGATTGTAGTTGTGTAGCAGGTGATTACATCAGTACAGCTTCAGGAAAATGTGACGGGTCAACTGGTTTTGATTCCAAGAAGTTTGAAACCGGAACAGCGGCTGAGATTGAAGCAGCTCGTAAAGCAGCTCTTAACTCGCACAGAACTAGCGTTTGTAACACTTGTAATTGCGACAGAGGTGGTACATTGGTTACAACCGCTGGAGCCTTAACAGCCTCATATACATCCGGTACCAAGACGTCCACGACTGATGCCCTCGTTGCGACAGGCGTACTTGTCTCAGAAGATAATAACGTAGCCATGTCAGTCACTTACAACGCAGACTCATCAGACTTGTCTGCGGTCACTGTGACAACGGCAGGTACCACGAACCATTACATCGGCGGTACACTGACGACTACTAATTTGGTAGCGAAAGGAGGTGCGGCAGAGTTAGTGTTTACTTTGGTAGCCAATGACTTGACGCGGGCCGATAGGACTGCTATTATTAATGAATACAGTTATATCAACACTGGAATATGCAATGGTTTCAAGATTAACAATGCGCCGGACAACACCCCAACCGATGCTTGTACAGCATGTGCGTGCGGTACCAAGTCCAATTCTGGTGTGGGATGGTACATTGACCAATCTCTATGCGAAGGTACAGATACCTACGACGATACCAGTGTAACAGCGGCTGATACTTACTGTAAACAGTGCCATACCAAGTGTAGCTTGGGTCAATACGTCAATACAGATGTATGTGACGGTTCCAACGCTAATTCGGTATCGAATGCGGACGGTTCTCAAATTGTCAACGGGTGCAAGGATTGTAGTTGTGCTGCTGGTAATTATATCGAAACACGTGACTCTCCATATGATTTCGGTTCCAACACCGCTGATAAACCAGAGACTAGTACAGGAAGTCTTACAGACACTGCCTTTACCACTGCTAGAACAGCAGGTTCAGCTGTAGATGTGTCATGTGATGGTAAATATCAATACTCTGCTGCTCTCAACTCTGGTAATGGTCATGCTTCGGCGTGTGTAGACTGTACAGATTTGTGTACTACAGCTATCCAGGGAACTGCTAAGTATGTAGATTCTAGCTCGGGTAAGTGCGATGGAGTAACAAATGGCGCTCGTAGTAGTACAGCAACCTCACCAGCTACGGTATTGTCTGTGAACATGCCGTCTGGTGGTTGTGGTTCTTGTGACTGTGTTGCGGGTCAATACATCGATATGAAATACTGTAACACCGATATCGTTTCTGCGACACAGCCTGGTGCTGCTACACGCTGTAACGATTGTAAATGTCCAAGTGGACAATGGATAGATTACCAGAACGCAGAAACCGACGAGGGCAATCTATACAATGCACGTGGTGTAGCTGCGGAAGGAGGCGTTGGAGCTGGTGCTGCTGGTGCTGGAGATTGTCTTGGTACAGAAATAGGAACGACGGATACTGGAAATGCTTTAACTTATTCGGTTACCAAGTCTGGGCAAACTAATTACGATACAACTACTGCTACCACGAAATCTGGTGTAGCTCCGTCCCAGCCCTCCGCTGCTAATAACGGTCCTATTGCTCCGTACTATTGTATTACAAATACGGTAGCGGACCACTGTGCTGCCGGTGATAAGTTGACCGCAACCACTTCAGATGGTTTGTTGGATACGACTTGTACCAAATTAAAAACTGGAGAACAGTGCCCAACGGATAGCTTGGTTGACTGTGCTGGTAAATGTGGGGGAACTTCTTTATCTTGTCCAAATATGTATGGGTACGTAACAGGCTATAAAGATTCCGCCGATACATGCGAACATAGATGCGTGAAATGGCGTGGAGATTTGAGAGAAGACTTTAGAGAATATTTAGTGACAGACGTGTCTGCCACGGCTATCTGTGATTTGTTAAGACAGAGTGCTACATTAGATTTGACATCCAGTTGTTGTTCTGGTGCGCAAAGTACATGGACTACGAACTGTGAAGCAGTCCCATAAAATATAAATTAACGAAATACTATTAATGCAAATACAGCAACTACAAATATAATCATTGCTACTTGTGGCAATGTAGACTCTCTTGGATGATTTCTGGAATGTGTCAAGTTTGAACCCACGTGTCTCCATTCTAAACACTTGTTCGTAATATCAGTACCCGGGCAGATTCCTGGTATCTCCTCCGACGCTTGTTGACCATCTGACATTAATATCTTTACTGTAATGGTTCCATAGGGATGTTTGTGATGGTCTATACGATATACCCAATGCGACCCTAACCTTATTGTTACGTCTGTACATACCTCATCCGTGAATAATATTTCGCTGTTACGAGCTCCTATAGAGCATATATGCTTCATGTGGTCGTCTAGAAGATAGATATGATAAGGTCCAGAAATAGGGTCGGTAATAATCTCCGCAAACTTAGTGTTGTGCCCGGTACCTCTAGCCAGATAGAAGGCTTCCGTGTTTACGATACACAATAATAAAAAAAGTATAATAGACATTACAGGTAAAAAAATATCTTTTTATAGACTCATTTGTTCTCATACATTCGCGCATGCCCCGGGCATAGTAGATGCGGCCCAGTCTCGTGTGAAGGCTCAAGAACCATGTTGTCGTTTGGGTTGCCTTGTGTTTCTTGTATCATCATCATATGCCTACCGCTTAAATCGTCGTATTCGCGTTTAAGTCTTCTTAAGCTGTCTTCCAAATCAATAATCATTTTGTTTGCTGCTCCAAGTTCAGACATCAGGCGTAAGTTACGTGCATACATAGCATGGTATCCGGTCTCCTTTATAAGGCAGGGGTTAGGTGCTATATCATTGCGAGTCTTCTTAAAGTCTAAGTCTCCTACAGCAGCCAGTATTCTCTCCTCCGTATCATCGAATCTACGTTTTCCTAGTAGAGTACTCATCATAATTTGTATAATAAACTAAATATACTATTAAAATCTTAACTTATTCGTGTCGGATACGTCCTTCTCGACTACTCTATCCTTCGGTGGCAATGTTGATTTTGCCTTTTCCTCAGGCTCGCCAGGGTTGTCTACTGCCCAATTATCTGCTTTGAAATTCAAATACTTGTCTGGATGTTTGCCATGTGTACCGCAGAAACACGACCAAGGCATACCTTTCTCTAAATAATCTTTATGAATTACATTGATACAACGGGTTCCATCGGGTCTTATAGCTTGGCAACGCAGCGGAGCATCTGGGTAAAGTTCTTTAACAGGAACTACCAATTCACTCCACCCAGCACCAGATTCGTCTCTTGTCTTTGACTCTCTTGTTTCCACTCTCGAGCTAATGTTCTCCCTATTGGTTACTAGCCCAGATGTATAATATGGTGAATCTTCGTGTCTCATGTCTTCCCAGAAATTACGTAGAATAAATACATATCGCGATTCGCTCACGTCTTCGTCCGTGCCATTAACGGTACGCCCGGGGTATTCATCCGGTATAGGATAGGCAGGTAGGAGTTGCTCAGGTGTAAGTGGAGGTGGCGGTTCTATTGGCTGCGCCCATTCGGCATCCATGCTGTGGGCAACAAGTCTGTTTCCGTTATCCAATCGCACCTGTACACGTGACATTCCTTGGGTAAGTACCAACCCGGCAAGAAATGCGGCCATCATCGATATCGCAACGGCCCCTGATATTAAGCCAGCGACACTCAATATGCTGGAGTATAGAATAACATACCTACCAAATTCCCCCATGAATCGATTAAATTGCCAGTGTTGTTCTACCATAGTCCGTGCTATGGCATTAATGAGGCCCGATGGTATACGACGAGTAACGCGATTTAGGGGTATGATGTAGTTTGGTTGTTGATGGTTGTGGGACCTTATTGCTTCTTCTGTAGAGATAATTTCCCCACCGTTTCCTCTGGCTAAAGCAGCTGCCGCGCCAGTCATTAGAGCGTTTCCCCCGCGCGCTCCACTGTGTTCAAAATCTTCTGTACAATAACGAGCTACAACGGTTTGTAAATCTTCTTCTTCTAGCACTTCTTTGATAAATTCGTCCATAGTTATGAACAATATAAATCTCTATATAGTGTAGAAAAATACTACATAAGAATAGTTTCCATGGGTAATAGACTTATGAGTCTCTCAAAGAGAAAGAAGCGTAAGAAAGAGGGCGCAACGTACACTGTTGAGTGGGACGACGATTTAACAGAGTTTCCACTGGACGAGGGTAAGACTATGTTGGATTATTGTCCTATCCGATGTTCCATATGTTTGATGGGTATCTTGAAATCCGAAGCACGGTGCGGCCCTTGTGTAACGCATGTTTTTCACAACACATGTTTAACAAAGTGGGAGATGTATCAATTACAAACGAACAACCAAATCAAATGTCCGAATTGTCAGACAGTTGATATGAGTAAGTATATAAAAGAGGACGAACCTAATATGAAATGCGAGTCATAATACTGCTCTTTTTATTTTTTGCCAGTGTGTACGCGGCCCCGGGTAGTGATTGTACCTCTGACCCGAGCCAGTGCACAGAAGAAGATTTTACATACGACAAGAACGAGGTCCAGTGTGTGTATACTAATTATGATTTAAAGCACCCACCGTGGAGAGATGCCATTTCCAACGGTACGTCTGCCATATTCCGCGAAGAATGTGGCCTGGGTTACATGTGCACGGTTGTGCCACGAGAAAAGTCTCTTGTATACGTAGGCAAGCAGGTGAATGTGGGAAACAACAAAGACACCGTTTCTACCACTACCACTGTAGTTGTTGTACAGTCTATACCAGCAGGCGCTGTTAACGAAGCAGCTGTTCAATATTTTAACAGAGAGTATTGCGAGTTCCAAGTATATGCCTGGATTGTGATTGGCGTGTTGGCTCTGGGAATCCTCATCGGCTGTGGCGCCTTTGGTTATACCATCTATAAGAAGTTCAAGGAAGCTAAAGACTTAGAAGCGTTTGAAAAGGCTGGGTTCATCGAAGCACCGAATCTGAAGGGATTTAAAACTCGTAAGAGACGTATATTCTAAGAATAAGAGCCATATATAATATCAATATTAGAATAGTATTATGGATGTACTAATTAAAAAATGGAAGGAAGGTACAATATCTAATGATGAATTCGAAAACGAATGGTATCGTATGATGCATTCCAAACCGAATAAAAAGACAGAAAAACGTACTTTCCAAGTATCATGGTCTACTCACCCTATCTCTAAAGACTTACCGACTCTTCGCAACGCTGCTCCTATCCACAAGAAGAAGGCTATCACACTATGCATCAAGTATGGAAAGATGTGGTGGAACAAGTCCACCGATACCTATCTGTTTCCAGCGTACGCTGCTGCTATCTTTCTAAATAACTTTAACCACGACACGGACAAGCCCGTGCTCATTCAAGTTGGAAAGAAGCAATCCATGGATATCTATCGCTTAATGGAGAAGAACCCAGGTCCAGACGATTTTATTCGTAAGATAGTGGCATCGGACCAGCACACAACTATGGGAGCTCTCAACGGTGTAGGTAAGAAGAGTCCTTATGCTAACTGTACCTTTAGCCTCTACCACTCTGCTGTGAGACCATACACTCAGGGATGTGAATGGGTGTACCGTGACTATATAGAGTTTAGACTAGGCCACATGGACCCTAAATGGAAACAGAAAGCGTACGACAACCTGAAAGCCTTTGGAGAGGGGTCAACAACACACTCTCAGTTCTGGGACGAGACATGTCTAGTGATGAAGCATGGTCTGGGGTTGATGGAGCCTACGCCTCCCACGTACTGGAAAGAACCCAAGGAACCTATGCGTAAAACGTCAGAAGTAAAGCATCCAAACCCTGAAGCCGCTTTTCATTTTCGTATGTCACCCTTGAGAGATGGCTGGCTGCTCGATTCGTTAGTGTCTGGTCTTCAGAAGATGATACGACGGTCGTGTATGTTCGATGCTTGCTGGTGTGCTTGTCGGTTGTTGATGTTTGCCTTGTTTCATCTAGAAACACGTATGGGAACTGCTACCATGTGGAGTATCTATCCAGGTGCCCAAGCCAAGATTACCAACATGATTAACCGGCTTATTATTATCACAGCGGAAGATTTGTATCCTGATGCCAAGTTGTTTGTTGATGTCACCTATGTGTTGGAACAGTGTCGCAAATCACTCATGGAATTGAAGGAACCACAGACAGAGCAGCTTTATCACAAACGGTTTGAGATGTTGACACAGAACTTACTATCGGTGATAGTGTCGTTGATATCGAGACCCAAACAACATTATATCGGGTCGCGTCTGTTTAAATTCAGAGAACATTATGTGAAGGCAGGAGAAATGTTAAATGATAAAGAGATAGAAGAGAGTAAAAAACGTAAACAAGCAGATATTAGAACTTTATTTAATTTTTAAACACTGTTATTGGTTGGTAAGGGGTTGAATAATCATCCCTAGCAACTCTATGTATCACTGTCTTATGGAGCACTTGCCCACCTCTAGACTCGTATACGAAGAATATGATAGCCAATATAACTATCAATCCTCCTCCTATTCCTATAATCCACCATGTTAAATCGTTATCATCGTCATCGTGCGTGTGGTCATCTGTATTGTCGTGGGTATCATGTGTATGGTCATTTGGGTCGTTATTGCCATGGTGATGATGGTCCGCATGCTCATCCGTATGTGGTTGGTCATGAGTATGGTCCGTTGGGTGGTCGTCATTGTGGTGGTTGTGGGTCGTACTGTGAACGACTGGTGCGGGAGGCGGGTCCATCGGTGCGTTGACTACTTGTGGTAATGGCCAGGATTTAATACGGTTCGCAGCCGGTAAGATGTTTAGATAGTTGGATGTCCATAGAGAACTAGCGGTGTTAAGCACCATCGTGTTCAATAGTTCCAACGCCTGTTCAGGGCTTAGTTCGTTGTCTGGGCCGTCGTGTACACTAAAGTCTACAATGACAGAACCTGGAGATACTCTATCGATAGTAATTCTATCTTTCGATATTCCCATAAGAACACTCATTTCGTTGATGAGTAAAGTTGACCACATGTTTCTTAAGTGACTACCTGATGTTCCTATGCTCGAAAAATCTAAATCTAGTGTGATACGTGAACCTATGCTTGGACTAACTACTTCTTGTGGAGGTCCGCCGAATTCACATCCGTCTATATCAGGATTGTGTACACAGTAAGTAGCAACATCCATATCCAATTCACAAGCAAGACAAGAGGCAATGAGTGCTTTACAGCAATAGTTTGTTACTGTAGGACATCCGTCGTTTGATGGGAAGTAGTGGCAATATTTGTCTACACTCCATCCAAGTTTACATGCTTCACATTGAGCAGTCATACCATCACAACACACAGGCGTAGGTGGAGATGGGCTAGGTAATGGCGATGCCGGGGGAGACGGTGCTGGATAAAGACCACTAGTATCCGGAGCAGGCTTCTCATAGTCACCCGTTAGTGTAATATCTCCATGCATCCATATAGCATTCTTAGCATAGTAACGGACGGTACCGGTCATGCTATTGTCGAATACGACAGCAAAGTTTCCCAACCCACTAGATTGCGATTGTCCGATAATAATATGTGGTTTATCATGCTCTTCCAATATCAAATGATAGTGTGGGGCGTTCATCATGAATACATATTTTATACCACGCTGTAATGTCATGGCTGGGTCGGGACCACTGTATCCGGAGAATAACCAACCCTTCTCGTCATCGTTCGTGACTGCGATGGCTATCTGCTGGAGGTTATCTCCATTAGCAAAGGCCATGGCCACGGTTGTGAGAAATATTAGAATCGCTCTTAACATATTAATAAACAATCTTATCAACTTAAATACAATATTTATTTTATATCCTCTGTTGCGCGCCTACCAAGACGCATACACACAGCAATGTTTTAGACAAAAAAGACTGTACCAAATACGCTCGCTCTACGTCAAACATAATGGTCGCCTGCTCTTCCTCCGATATAATATCTTCCAGTTCCAATCCACAACACTGCTTATTCCACGCTAAATCTTCTATTTTAGTCTTTGGTCTCTTACAACAGAAATTAAACCGTTTAAGTTGATGATACAAATTGGTGATTCCGAATCCAGAATAGGTCAAGGTCACGATAATATTCAACGCGGTGATGAACCCAAAGTATTGACTCCACAATTCTTTAGTGTCCTCCTGTTCGATGTACGGTTCGATGTTCTCAAGATATGCCGACCAGAGGAGACTAAATTGCCATGTCAACGCTCCAACCGCGCAGACCCAGAACCACGCTACGATAGCTCCTGAATTGGTATAGTCTATGGCCGCACCGAAGCTGTTGACCAGGTTCATGATGATATAGGCAAAGGCTAACAGATAGATATCCGTTACACCGTTGATGATAAATACGAGAACAATCATCACCGATGCTGTGATGCTATACTCTGCCCATCTCATGGGTTGTATACCGCTGTTAATCCATTGGATATATGGAACGCTAAATTGCCAGTTATTAGGGGGTATACTGGAGATACCTTTGGTAATGTCCCTTGAGCTAAAATTTCTTCCCAATACCCAACAATATGTATCGGCAGAATATGCTAGAATATAATGGAAGCTTGCCGTTATTATGGTAAATAGGGCTACTCCCCACCATACGTATAGACCATCGCTAAAGACAGCGGGTACACCTTTACGTAGTACGAACTTGTCTTCGCCACCTATGGCTATGTAAGCCGTCGGGTCTATGTTGAGGGCAACACAAGCATCTGTATCACAGCTGTAAACGGTTTGTAAACAGTCCATCCATTTACGGAAGTTGGTATATGTTATTCCGTTACAGACTGGCGTAGTAAAATTTCCTACGAGTGAAGCTCCGGAGTGGCTGGTTGATAGTGCTATGGGTAATATATTTTCCCTGTTGTTCACTGCTGCTTGTATAACAATGATGATAAATGTGATGGCAGCACAGGACAATAGAGCCAACCAGAATATGGGAGTTTTTTCTGGAGTTGAGAAGAATGCTTGCCGAAGACCGACTATCGTCAAGAAGACCAAGACAGCAATAGACTGAACAGCATTAAGACCCGTGCTGTCACTTCCATACCAACTACTCAGAGAGAAGAGTATCAACTGTACACAGCAAGCTATTATGTTAAATTGGTAGAGTTGGCGAGACCTCTCTAAGAGAGTCTTAAAATCGGAATGTATAGTAGACATTATAAGCAGTATATTACTTTATTTATAGAACGTTTACGCCGACAACACTCCTCAAATTTTTGACACTATGTTAAGGTCTTTTAAACATTTTCACCATAGTTTTAAAAGTCACCGCCTAATCGTTCGTTATTTGACCCGCGTCAAGAGATTTTTTTCTTGCTTGCTCTGGCGTGTGTTGGGCGAGAACCGGCAGAAGCTCATTTGGTACGTAAACCTTGTACGCTTTCGATTCTCTCGTGGCTCTCCTCAACTGTTTCTTCAGTAATATGATATCAGACCTCAGCTCAGCAATCAACGCATCCTTTGAAAGATTTATGGAAGTTTCACTTTTCGGAGAATCTGGGAAAAAATCTACGGGTAGTGCTCCGTTGGCATTGACGATATAATGTGCCATGATATACCTACAAGAAGATGCTATAAATACACTCGCATATTCTTATAGTATGCCATTAAAAACAGCTAAATGTCATAGGTGTGGTGGTACGTACGCAACATTGTATACTTACAAAGGTGGATATATCTGTTATTGGTGTTATACCAAGAACAGTCGAGGAAAATTCTTAAAGCTTCCTCACGGTGAGATTCCAAAAAAGTAAAGGGTATATATATCAAATATATTCTTTTTACTAACAAGAGTCCAGACATATTCGTATATCCGTTCTCCTAGCTCAGTCGTCAAACACTCGAGTGCCCCCTTAAGCCAAATAAAATTACAAAGAACACAGCATTGCAAAAAAAGAAACAAAAAGTAAACACACATTGTCCGTATCCGCTAAGAATATTCGACACGTCTAATAACACCATCTAAATATTAAGAACCAAACAACACCATGCCTCGCTCCAAGACCCCAAAATGCACCTACGCGACCCTCAAGACCGGCGCTGACCGTACAGCAGCCTTCAAGAAACACATCATGAAGATGATGAATGGCGGTAAAAAGAAGAAGAAGAAGCGTATAATAGGTCCAAACCACGTATCACAAATAATGAAGCGTCGAGCTGCCAAGGCACGCGCGGAAAAGCAAGCCTCTGAAGAAGTACATCGAGCAGCATATGAGCGTCGTGTCGCCGCAGAACGCGCCGAAAAATTCAGCCGTGCGTTCTTCGGTACTACTCCTCAAATGGAGTACGAACAACGCAAAGAAGCAGAGATACAACAAAGGTTCGAAGAACAACAAGAGAAACTTCGCAACATGTCGTTGGCCGAATACATCAAAGACCGTAGCCAATACTCATCATTGGCAGCCGGCTTCAACCGCCGGGCAAACGTCATACGTCTAGCATGGAAACTTAAGAAGCGCCGCTTAACCAAAAAGCGTAACCGTCGCGTCCACTGGAATGATATTCCAGAGATAGTAGAGTTCTTGAATAAGAATGAAGACTACTTCAACATTGTAAAAATTATAAAGTAAATGTACATATCATGAAATTATACAACTTCTACTTCTATTTATTCTATACTCCACCGTGTCTATCCCTAACAATCTTGAACCCCACAGATAGTGCCGTCTACAATATGGACAGTCTGAGACATAATATGTACGGTTATCCCATTTTATCAAAGGTTTCTTAAGCTTATCATAACATGTACCACACCATTCTTTTTTACATGTAGCACAGGAAACAAATTTTATTTTTTTATCGAGGCATATGCCACATTCCATTACACGTAATAGTATTACATAAATAGTCTGTCAGTCGTATAAACTGTGTCACCGACCATTAAATGGCTTACTATAAGGAAGCAATCGAATTATGTAATAAAGGCAGAGCCTTATACAACGGTAACAAAAAGCAACAATCGTTGATATTATATACTGAAGGTATAAAGAACTATATTGAGCTGTATCGAGAGGATAAGAATATAGCACGTAAACAGCAGCATTATCTAGACATTCATAAAATGTTTGAGGTAGCAGAAAATATTAAAGTAGAGATACAAATGTCCAAGTGTCCACCTGTCCCCCAAACTCCCTTGTCCCCAGTACGTGAGTTGGAAGAAGAGTTGGAGGGTATAAAGATAAGTGTGCAAGAAACATAATGTCTGGTCCAGATAATGAAAATCAACACCACTGGCGTGAGAGAGATTTGGAAGAAGAGTTGGAGGCATGCGAGGAAATAATTGATAGAATGAACAATGAGATACTAGAGCTTAGAATAAGTACGCGTAGACAACTGGAAGCCGAGATAGCAAGTGTGGAAAACCGACAAGAATACGTTGATGCTAAGAACGAACGGGACCGTATTGCCGTCCGATTAATGGAGCACCGTGAACAACACGGTAGCTACCGTCGTGTGACTCCTGATAACCTGTTGGATGACGAGCAAATACGGATGCGCGAAGAGGCCAGGAGAGCTCGCCAAAGAGGGGAACGAGCACCGGGTGGGTCTGCGCGAAGACAACGACGCAGTAGCTTCACCACATCACCGGTTACAACCCCAGAGACATCCATGCGCTTTGCTACCATCGGTGGTAGTAGTGCATTTACAACACCACCACGTCGTAGTGCATTTACAGCACCACCACGTAGCGATTCTGGCCGTTCATCCAACCAAGAACCGAGCAACACGCGCACATCTCCGATTCAAACCCCCAACCGACCCAGAGGGACACAAAGCAGTAGAAGGTATCAAAGAAGAGCAACCAATTACAGCACCAATCGTATTTCCCCACCACCTCTGGACGATGATGGTCTTATCCGCTCACCAAGTGATAGTGGGTTGGATGGTCGCCGGCCCGGTAACAGAAACACACGCTCTGCCGACGGTACCCGCCCCAGCCGTCCAGCACAGTTTAAACCTACATTAAAATTCTAAATTTTTGTAAGCATTCTTAAAGAACTTTCTTTATTTCTTCCTCGCCACTGCTCTCTCAACTACAGGCACACAGCACTACACACATTCCCACACCATACAAGGCAATAGCATTGGAGGTGACTTTTCAGAAAAAGTGTGGGGTATATATATCAGAATGTTACCTTTTACAGTAACAAGCGCACGCGCGACACATATGCCGGCCGGATGGTTCAGTTGGCAGAGTGTGTGTGTGAGTTCGGTAGTTTGATTCACTGCCGCATCTACAAGAATCGGTCCTTAACCTATAATCACTGATAAAACGAGACAATGATGTTCGCTAATTAGCTCGGGTGTGGTTAAGGATGACAGTGGGAGGGTTTTCTAGCCCTATTGCATGATTGTTTGCCCACTACTGTAAAAAAATAAAGGATAACATGTGCGGACCGTCTCCCTTTCCCCTCGAGTTGCGGGGAATAGCACTAACCATGCGAACGGGCGACGTTAAAACCTTGACTCGCTAAAAATACACAAACAGTAGTGGCTGCCCCACTCCTTAAACAGGCAGAAGTTAGCATAGAAGTAGCAGATAGAGAAAGGGACAATTTAGTAGTAAACTGGGAGGACCTCCTCGAGTTAGATAACATAGAGATAGTAGCGCAAAAAGAAGAACCGGAAGATTTGACCGCCGTTGAGATGGCCAACAGCCCTCAAGCCAAGCTTAACCAATGGTACGCCGACAACGCCGCACGCCAAGCCAACTGGGTGGAAGAGCAGCAGAAAAATAGCTGTAAGATTACCCGCAAACTAACACGAAAAACGTGGAAAAGCATCAACAAATGCAAAGGCAATATCGATACCATCAACTTCATCAAGATGGTATTCCGTGCTGGCATGATATGTCGTTGGAAGAAACAATACAAGAAACATTTCCCAACGTATCACGCGATAGGTAAAAAATGGCAGGGACAACTAAACGGTTTCGTAGATGATTACATAAGAACATTAAAGGCACAAAAAGAATACGACGGTGGGTACGAAGTAGACTTCTGGATGGATTCAATCATACCAGTAACAAACCGTATACTACCACGCCTACTGAAGCGTGCACACAAACACACGCCAGTGATATTAGAATCTATGATAGCGGAAAGCGCAAAGCTCGACTGGGGGTTAGAGGGTTTACACGGAGGGTTGTCACTTAAAATATAATAAAATAAAATAAGATTTAATCTTTTTGCTCTATATAGATTACACTACTCGTACCAAATGGAAGAAGCTCAACAAGCAGTAGCCAATACACAAGCTTCTAGAGCACGAGCTCTGAAGGACGAACTCATGCAAGCTGCGTTCCACTGTATCGAGAACGCACAATATATAAATGAAATATTGAAAGCCGGCACAATAAAACCATCCTCGTATCGTATTATGGACGAGAATCGTGTGAGTGCGGCTATAGAACAGACTGCCAATGCTCTTTCTCTGAATAGGGTCAACTTAAATGTCTCTACACAGAATAGATTAAGGGCTCACATCGAACACCTACAACGCGAGTTAACAGAGACGCGCAACCAACTCCTTCAGCTACAGCAAATGAACATTAGTTTAACGGCAACACTGGATGCGGAAGTGGCTGGGAGGGAGAAGTTGTTAAACGCCAAGTTAACATCGGCACAGATAGAAGAGCAGCTACATGACCTGGAATCGTTTGAGGTAAATATGAACCAGGAAATGTTTCCCACACCAAAGAAAAAAGATGGTGGTGTTAAAATGCCAAAGGGTGCAATAATAGGTGGTGGTAATCTATTTGGTCCCAAACAAGAGTTACAACATAATAAAATAAAGTATTAACTTATGAACACTGCCCACCCGTCGTATATATTGTATGTCTCGTGCACCATACCAGCTGGGACATGTACTACATCACCTGGTTCTTGGACAAATGTAGTACCATTACCAAATGTCCACATCTTTTTACCACTCAATAGCAGGTTGTGCGATGCTACGTGCTTGTGTGGTGGTGCGCCCTCACCCTCCAATCCTCCAATAAGCACAGCAAGACGAATGTCGTCAAAGCTTATATTGGTCAAGTTAACAATTAACTCTTCATCAAATAACTTATGATAGAAGAAGTCATCACCCCAGGTATGTCCGTCTGCGGTAGCAGTATAACAGCCGTGGGCGTCACCGCATGGTGAACGGGTAAATTGTTGCCAGATAGACCCACGTGGGCGAGCAATAAAGAAGTCTTCCAACAACAACTCCACTTTAACTTCGGTAATGTTGCATCTCATTTTACCATAGCGTTGTATGATGGTGTCATTGGTCAACAATGGTGGGTCAAAGGCCTTATGTGTTATATAGCCTAAACGTACGGCTTCGTTATCGTGTAATAGGTGGGCCATATAGCAGAACATCCACCACATCATAAACATTTCGAAAATGGGTTTAGTCATTGTTGTATTTGGTAATATACTGAGGGTGTTATTAATATACTAGAATATGTTACGAATATGTGAGTCCTCTAATAATAGTTATATAGTTTACAACGAAAAACAACCATGCCATTCATACACGATATCGGATTAGAAGATGAGGGAGTATACCAAAATTGGTACCCTGATAACAAAAGCTTCATTGTAAGAGATAACCACTGTGATTGTTCTTACTCTATTAGCTTCAGTCATTCTGATGTGTTTACCTTACCACCGGCCGACCAGAGCGCCTTGTTCTGCCTTACTATCCCATTAAACATGGTGTGTAAGGCTGAGCTTATCTACTGGGAAGGAGAGCCCTGGAAAGTCAGGCTCACTCAGATGGTGGAGGAGGAGGCGGAGCGGGGGGAGGGTGTATCACGGGACCACCGTACGGCATTAAGCCGAATGTATTTCCAAGAACAATCGGTCCAGCGTGATAAGTCCACTCGTCCGGAATCTGCCCATTAAACTCCTTTATTTGGTTTGTGATTGGTGTTAAATTGGAGAAGGTTAGTCTCTGGTCGCCTTCGCGGGCAAGTGTCATTAAAAGTCTTCTAAACATATGTAGAGTATTGTGAGTTTTAAATACCCGTATTCGCTTAACTTATTCGATATTACAAAAAGCACTATCTTAATTTCAATGTCAACTGACAAGTCTTTATTCAACGAACCTACCCATCCCAATCCTCCTATCTACGATTCTTATTCTGACATCGACAAGGAAGGATGGAGAATGAGCCCCTCTATGATAGGGGGGCTAATGGGCCAAATGTCTAGCTACGGTGTAGATTACTACACCTGCCTTGCTAATATATGGCAACGGTCTCAGCCTGAGTACTTCCACGCTTGCTTGGAACAGCATGGCTACTCTCAAACCATGTCTACCTGGTTCGACAACTGCTGGGGCAAACCTCGCTACGGTCAACGAGTCATGACAGAGGTAGAAAAAGCTATTATGGATACACCCAACCGCTACAGGCACATCTCCACCGCAGTAGCAGAAGCTTGGATGTGGCTCATTCCACGCGGTGTGTCGGCAACCGAACGTAAGCTCTTCCAAGAGTTGTTGAAGAATGAAATCTACCGCATGGTGTTTACCAAGTCTGGAACTATCGGGGAAGAGGAAGATATCGTGTCTTTCTTTCGCGATGGCAACTTTAAAGAGTTTATTGGTCCACAGCTTCCTGGAACACGTTTGTA